>MDTG01145770.1_pt1 | contig 24481 bp, 18 predicted proteins | sample 811421 | NCBI WGS metagenome assembly MDTG01 (sample SAMN05326645, study PRJNA326480) | marine metagenome | isolation source: seawater | place: Pacific Ocean: South East | collected 2011 | reverse complement strand
GCTCAGGATTTAAAAATGAGTAAGGCGCACGCAAAAATACAAATTGGAATGAATTTAACAAAAGGATTAGGAGCAGGTGCTAAACACGATATTGGTCAAGCAGCAGCGGATGAATCTTTAAATGAAATAATAAATTACATGCAAGGTGCAAATATGGTTTTTATAACCTCTGGAATGGGCGGAGGAACAGGTACAGGAGCTTCACACGTGATCGCAAAAGCCGCGAGAGAATTAAATATACTGACTGTTGGAGTTACAACACTTCCTTTTTCTTATGAAGGCCCTAAAAGAATGAGAAGAGCAGTTGAAGGTTTAGAAGAATTTAAAAAGCATTTAGACACTGTTATAGTTGTTCCAAATCAAAACCTTTTTAAAATTGCTAGTGAGACAACTACATTTGAAGAGTCATTTAATTTATCAAACAACGTGCTGAAGCATGGAGTACAAAGTGTTACTGATTTGATGGTTAGACCAGGAATGATAAATTTAGATTTTGCAGACGTTGAAACTGTGATGAGCTCAATGGGCAAAGCAATGATGGGAACAGGTGAAGCAGAAGGTGAAAACCGAGCAATGGCTGCAACAGAGATGGCTTTAAATAATCCCTTAATTGATGAATATTCTCTTCAAGGTGCCAAAGGATTATTAATTAATATTACTGGAGGAAAAGATTTAACCTTATTTGAAGTTGATCAAGCAGTTAATAAAATTAGAGCTGAAGTAGACCCTGAAGCCGAGTTAATATTTGGAGCAATTAAAGATGAAAATATGAATGGGAAAATTAGAGTATCAATTGTAGCAACTGCTTTGGATGGACATAAGCTTGAACATAAATTTGAAAATAAAACAGTATTAAACATGGTTTCACGAATTCAAAATAGAAATACCGGCTACTCAGATAGTTTATTTTCTCACAATTCAAGAGTTGAAAATAACACTCTAAATTCCATTAATGGAGCTACAGCTTTAAAACTTGATGAAAGTTATGAGATTAACAATGAAGAACATAACGCATTATTAGACAATTTTGAAAACGTTAATGAAAACGAAATGGCTAACAATGCAGTACGTGAAGAAGAAAAATTGAACAATATCCCTTCTGGTATTTCAATAGAAAGTGCATCTTATATGGAAAACAATATTAATAATGATCTTGTTCCATCAGATGAAACTATAAAAGAATACACTCCAAAACTTTTTTCCGAGGAACAAGTTTTTCAGGAAGATTCAGAAATAGAAAAAAATGAGTTTCCTGAAAATAATTCAGAACAATTATTTGATCAGGATATAAATGAGGAAGAAGATTTTGAAATTCCTGCATTTCTTAGAAAACAAAAATTTTAATGTTCAAAAAAAAAATAAATGAACAACCACACATCATCACTGGAATTATCTCATTTTCCAGTAATGTTGAATGAGATAATAAAAATCTCTTCACCTACAACAGGCGGAACATATATTGATTGTACATTTGGTGGAGGTGGATATTCTAAAGAATTACTTAAATATCCTAACACAATAGTTAAAGGTTTAGATAGAGATGACAAAGTAAAAGTTATTGGAAAAAACTTAGAAAAAAAATTTCCGCAAAGATTTAAATTTTATCAAATTAAATTTAGCCATCTAGAGTCTGTTACTAAAGAGTTTGTTGATGTCATAATATTTGACCTCGGTCTTTCATCGATACAACTTAATGATTTAGAAAGAGGATTTTCTTTTAAATCTGATAAAAATTTAGACATGTCGATGGGTCAAAATGCAATATCGGCCCAAGATGTCATTAATAATCTTAGTGAACTTGAGTTGAAATTAATTATTAAAATTTTTGGTGAAGAAAAAGAAGCTGCAAGCATTGCAAAAAATATAGTTAAATCAAGAAATATAAAAAAAATTACTAAAGTAAAAGATCTTGTTGAGATAATTAAGAAAAGTAAAAAAAAAATTTTTGCCAGTAAAATAAATCCATGCACAAAAACATTTCAAGCTTTAAGAATCTTTATTAATAAAGAAATCACTGAGCTTATAAATGGAATAATTAGTGCAACTAAAATATTAAAGCCAGGAGGAAAAATTTTAATTGTAAGCTTTCATTCAATTGAGGATAAAATTGTTAAATTTTTCTTTAGCAATTTTTCAACCAATAAGTCAAAACCATCAAGATATCTTCCTGAAAAAGAGGAAAGCTCTAAAGCTCTTTTTGATGATTATAAAAATAAAGTTTTTAAACCTACAAAAAAAGAAATTAGCCAAAATAGTAGATCAAGATCAGCAAAATTTAGATATGCAACTAGGTCAAAAAATGAATTTTCTCATCCGAACGAATTATTAGAAAAATTTAAAAAATATTTAGATTTGGAGGCCATCAATGTTTAGGTCAAAAATTATTATATCATCAATTATTTTTTTAATTTTATTAATTTTCACTTCAATAATAAAAAATCAAACAAGAATTGTAGAAAAAAAATTATATAAGTTAAATAAAAAAATTGCACTAAAAGAAAAAGATATAAATGAGTCTCAATTAGATTTTTATTTTTTAACGTCTCCAGCAGAAGTGGAAAAAAAAATAAACATATTGGAACAGGTTATCTATATGCCTATTGAAAATTCCAAAATATATCTCAACATTTCAAATTTTATAGATATCAAAAAAAAATTGTCTGTAATTAATAATCAAAATGAAAAAAAAACAAGAAAAAATTAAACATATAAATCAAACTAGTTTTTATTTTGAAGATTATTTAGAAACTAATAAAAAAAACAGACTTTCAAATAAAGCAGATAATTTTCAAGATAGGATATATTTACTTTTCTTTTTTTTTTTATCATTAATTTTAATTTTTAGTATAAAAATTGTTCATTTATCTTTCAGTAGAACGCCAACTTTCAATCAAGAAAATACATATTCACAATTTACACTATCAAGAAGAGACATCGTCGACAGGAACAATATTTTAATATCAAGAAATATTAACTCTAGTCATGCTGCAATTGTTCCTAAATTAGTAAAAAATAAAAAAAATTTTATAATAAAATTACGATTAAATTTTCCAGAGCTTCCAATAAAACAAATTGAAAAAAAGTTAGATAGGAATAAATATTTTTACTTAAAGAAAAGAATTAATCAATCCGAAAAAAAAAGATTTAGGTCTTTGGGAGAAAAAGGAATTAAATTCGAGTCTTTTCAAGCAAGAATATACACTCATGGTAATTTATTTAACCATGATGTGATTGGTCAAGTAGACTACGACAATTATGGTATTTCAGGAATTGAAAAATATTTCGATAGAGAACTAAAAAATAAAAAACTTTTAAAAGAACCACTAAAGCTAACTTTTGATACAAATATTCAATATATAATTAACAGAGAGTTAAATAATGCCATTAAGACATTTAGCGCAACCGGCGGAGGTGCTTTATTAATGGACGTCAATAATGGTGATATTTTATCACTAGTTTCATTGCCAAATTTTAATATTAACAAAAGAATTGCAATTAAAGACAAAAAATACACTAATAAAATTACTAAAGGCGTTTATGAGCTTGGCTCTATTTTTAAAACTTTCACAGTTGCACTAGCCTTAGAGAACAACCTAGTGACATCTAAAACAATTATTGAAGACATACCAAGAAGTCTTAAATGCTCAATCCATAAGATTTCTGATATGAAAGAACACCCAAAAAATTTACCAGTTGAAGAAATTTTAGTTAGGTCCTCAAATATTGGATCAGTCATTTTGGCAAAAAAAATAGGCGAAGAAAAATTTAAAGAATTTATTAAAAATACTAAGCTTACAAAAAGTCCAGAATTAGAAATAGAAGAGGTTGGTGTTCCACACAACGTGATGTGGGAAAAATGTAAATTAGAAACAGTTTCGTTTGGACATGGTATTACAACAACACCAATACAAGCCGCTTCTATTTATGCCGCAATTTCTAATGGTGGAAAATTAATAAAACCAAGTTTAATAAAAAACAGAAAAAATCAAGAGTCAAAAAAAATTATATCAACAGAAACAAGCAAAACTATAAATAATATTTTAAGAAAAGTAGTAAGTAGCAAGGAAGGAACTGCGCACCTAGCTGACGAAGACGGTTATTACGTCGGAGGAAAAACAGGTACAGCTGAGAGTTATGATAATAAAACAAATAGGATAAATACTTTTATCTCTATATTTCCAACAAATAAGCCTAAATACACACTTCTTGTAATGCTGGAAAATCCCCAGATCAATAAAGATTTGATTTATGAATATCGAGGCGGAAAGGTAAAGGCTTCATATAATACATCTGGTTGGAATTCTGTTTACGTGGCGGGCAAAATAATAAAAAAAATTGGGCCAATTTTAGCCATAAATAACAAAGAATTTACGAATGAATATGTTACTAAAAAATTTAATTAATAACCTTCCAAAAAATAGACAAAAAATTGCAATTAAAGGATTAGCCATAAATAGTAAAAAAATTAAAAATGGATTTATTTTTTTTGCCATAAAAGGAAATAATACTAATGGGGAAATATTTATTAAAGAAGCAATTCAAAATGGAGCATCTGTAATAGTTTGTTCAAATAATTGTAAATATAAACAAAATAATAAAAAAATTCTTATAATCAAAAAAAAAAATATTAGAAATTTTGTAAGTGAAGTTTCTTCAAAATTTTATAAGTACAAGCCAAAGAATATAATTGCAGTTACAGGTACAAATGGGAAAACCTCTGTTGCAGATTTATTTTATCAAATACTAAATTTAAATAATGTTCCTGTAGCATCAATAGGAACCTTGGGTGTTAAGTACAAAAACAAGATATTAAAAACAGGTCTTACCTCTCCTGACACCATTTCAATACATAAATATCTACAAGAGCTTAAAAAAAAAAAAATTGACAATGTTATTATTGAAGCTTCAAGTCATGGGCTAGATCAACATAGACTTCATCATATTAATTTTAAAGCAGCAATTTTTACTAATTTTAGTCAAGACCATTTAGATTATCATAAAACAATGAAATCTTATTTTAATGCTAAATTAATATTATTTAAAAAAATTTTAAAAAAGAAAACAAGAATTGTATTAGATAAAGACATAAAAGAATCCTCTATTTTAAAAAGAATAGCAAAAATTAGAAGATTAAAAATAATTGAAATAGGCAACATAGTTAAAAAAATTAAAAATATTTCTCCTGAAAAAAATATAAATTTTAAAATTAAAAATTTAGCTATGGCCATCGCTGCAACTAAATTATGTAATCCAAAAAATATAAATGTGTTTAAAAAAATTACAAAAATTAAAGATGTTAATGGTAGATTGGAATTGGTAAGAAAATTTCCTAATAATATAAAAGTTTTTATTGATTACGCTCATACACCTGATGCTTTATTAAAAGCATTGAAATCTTTGCAGGATGATTATGGAAAAAACATATCTTTAGTGTTTGGGTGTGGAGGAGATAGAGATAAAAAGAAAAGACCCTTAATGGCCAAAATAGCAAATAATTATTCTAAAAAAATTTATGTTACAGACGACAATCCAAGAAATGAAAATCCAAAAAAAATAAGAAATGAGATTTTAACAAAAATTAATTCTAAGAAATGTTTTAATATCGCCAATAGAACTTTAGCAATTAAAAAAGCAATTATAAACTCTGAACAAAATGAAGTAATTTTAATTGCAGGCAAGGGCCATGAAGAAAAACAGATTTATAAAAATAAAACATTTTATATCTCTGATAGAAAGATAGTAAAAAAAATAAAAGCTAAAATAAAAGTACGAAAAAAAACAAAAGATAATTATTTACAAAATAAACAAATTTTAAAAAAAATCACAGGAATTAAAGTAGAAAACTTTGAAGGGCTTGCGATTGACTCAAGATTAGTAAAAAAAAATAATTTATTTGTTACAATTAAAGGAAAAAATAATGATGGAAGTAAATTTATTTCTAAAGCCTTAAAAAAAGGCGCCAAATATATAATCACTAGAAAAATTAAAAAAAAATATAAAAAAAGAATTATTAAAGTAAAAAATGAAATATTATTTTTGAAAAATTTTGCTAAGTTAAAGCGAGCAAATTCTTCTGCAAAAATAATAGCAATTACTGGTAGTGCTGGTAAAACAACTTTAAAAAATTTAATTAAGCAATTATTACAAACTTTTGACAATACCTACTCATCACCAAAATCTTTTAATAATCACTTTGGAGTTCCAATTAGCTTATCCAATTTAAGTGCCGAAGATAGGTATGGAGTTTTTGAAGTTGGAATGAGTAAGAAAGGTGAGATAAATAATCTTACAAAATTAATTCAACCACACATCGGTGTTATTACTAATATTGGTGAAGCTCATATAGAAAATTTTAAAAATATAGCTGGTATTGCTAAAGCTAAAGCGGAAATAATTAATTCTATAAAAGATAGTGGAACAATTATATTAAATCATGATGATAAATTTTTTGACTATATTAATAAAAAAGCAAAATTAAGAAAACTTAAAATCATAACTTTTGGTAAAAATAAAAAGTCTGATATTCTTCTTTTACAAGTTATAAAAGGCAGACATTTAACAAAAATTATTTTAAAGGCAGGTAATGAGAAAATAGATTTAGAAATTAAAAATATAAATATATATAATGTACTTGCCTCGTGTGCAGTTATAAAAGCATTAAACCTCCCTTTAAATAACATTAAAAAAATCTTCAAAAACTATGAACCAACTGAAGGTAGGGGGAAGATGCATTTGATATCAAGGTACAATAAAAAGTTTAAATTAATTGACGAAAGTTATAATGCGAATCCTTTATCAGTAAAAAATGCAATTAATAGTTTTGATGCTATTAAAAAAGAAAAATCTAAAAAATATTTAATACTAGGAGATATGCTTGAACTTGGTCAAAAATCAGAAAAATATCATAAAGATTTATCTAAAGTTATTAACAACTCTAATATTGATAAAGTATTCATTAAAGGTAAAAAAACTCTTTTCACCTATAAAAATTTACTTAAAAGCAAACAAGGAAACATTTTACAAAATAAAGATGATATAGATTTTATATTAAGAAATTTAATAAAAAATAAAGATTATATTATGATAAAGGGTTCCAATGCTACTGGGCTGCATTCTTTTAGTAAAAAAATGATTAAAGGTTTTAATGTTATTTAATTTATTAACTTCGCTAGTTGATCAATACTCTTTTTTAAATGTTTTTAAATATTTAACATTTCGGACTGGCTTATCTGTAGTAACGTCTCTTATAATTGTATTTATTATTGGCGGGCCTTTGATAAAAATTTTTTCTGAGAAAATGATAACTGGCCCCATCAGGCAGGATGGGCCTATAGACCATATAATTAAAAAATCTGGCACACCAACTATGGGAGGTGTGATTATTATTATTGGCATAACAACGAGTACTTTTTTATGGGCAGACCTAGGCAATATATACGTTTGGACTTTAATATTTGTTTCATTAAGTTTGGGTGGCCTAGGTTTATTGGATGATATTTTAAAAATTAAATTTAAAAACTCAAGAGGCTTGAAATCAAGATATAAATTTTTAGGGCAACTTGTAATTAGTTTTATAACATTATTTATTATAATTAAGTTTTCTGATCACAATTATATTTATAACCTATATTTTCCTTTTTTTAAAAATTTAATTTGGCACATGGGACTATTTTTTATTCCCTTTGGATTATTTGTAATTATTGGAGCATCTAATGCTGTAAACTTAACGGACGGCTTAGATGGTTTAGCTACAGTTCCAGTAATGTTAGTTGCACTTTCTTTCACATTAATTTCATATGTTGTGGGAAACACAATATTTTCAGAATATCTTCAGATTCAATATATTCCAGATGTTGGTGAGCTCTCAGTTTTTTGTGGATCAATTGTAGGATCGTGTTTGGGATTTCTTTGGTATAACGCTCCACCAGCTAAAATATTTATGGGCGACACAGGTTCACTTTCTCTAGGGGGATCACTTGCTGCAATAGCTATAATTGTAAAACATGAAATTGTTCTAGCAATCATTGGCGGGTTGTTTGTTCTAGAGACAGCTTCTGTTATCATCCAAGTAATCTCTTTTAAATTAACTGGTAAAAGAATATTTAAGATGGCTCCAATTCACCATCACTTTGAAAAAAAAGGATGGGCTGAGTCAACAATAGTAATTCGCTTTTGGATTATTGCTATTATTCTTGCATTAGTTGGACTAGCAACTTTAAAATTACGGTAACAATGTTCCCAATGTCAAATATCAAAGAGCTATCGTTCCTTGTTTATGGATTAGGTTTATCGGGACAATCGGTAGTAAAATTTTTTAAAAAAAAAAATATAAAAAATTATAAAGTTTGGGATGACAATCAAAAAATACTATTTAAAAATAATAGAGCTAAAAATTTAAAAGAAACACTAAATAATGTTGATTACATAATTTTAAGTCCGGGTATAAATCTTAATAATAATAAAGATCTTATTAAATTTGAAAAAAAAATAATTACCGATATTGATTTTTTTTACTTAATCAATAAAAATTTTAAAAGTATTGTGGTAACCGGAACTAACGGAAAATCAACGACATGTGAAATAATAAATCATTTATTAAAAAAAAATAAGTTTAATGTTTTATTAGGAGGGAATATCGGAAATCCAATTTTAGATTTAAAGGTAAAAAAAAATTCATATGTTGTTATAGAGGCCTCATCATTTCAACTATCACATTCAAAGTTCATTTGCCCAGATTATGCATTTTTACTTAATATTACCAATGATCATTTAGATTGGCATGGCAGCATGAAAAACTATACGAATTCGAAATTAAAAATTTTTACTCATCAAAAAAAAAATCAATTTGCAATAGTAAATAATAATTTAAAAACAATTTTTAAAAAGAAAAATTTTTTAAGCAAATTAATAATTTCAAAAAAAGAAAATTATAAAAAAATTAAAAAAAAAATTAAAAATCATTATCTGAAATTAAGTATTAATGATGAAAATATGAGCGCTTTATATGCATTCTCTAAGTTATTAAAAATTAATGAAAATAATTTTATAAAAGCAATTAATTCCTTTGTAGGTTTGCCTCATAGATATGAAATTTTTTTAAAAAAGAAAAATATAGTATTTATAAATGACTCAAAAGCTACTACGTTTGAATCAACGAAATATGCTTTAATAAATACTAAAAATGTTTTTTGGATTCTAGGTGGATTGCCAAAAAAAAATGATAAAATTTTATTATCAAAGATAAAAAAAAATATCATTAAGTGTTATTTGATTGGAAAAAATATTGATTTTTTTAAAAAACAAGTTCAAAAAAAAGTAAGTTTTACAATTACAAAAAATTTAAATAAAACATTAAAAGAAATTCTTAAAGATATAAAATTTTATAACAAAAAAAATAATACAATTTTGTTGAGCCCAGCAGCTGCATCATATGATCAATTCAAAAGTTTTGAAGAGAGAGGTAACATATTTAAAAAATTAAGTAGATTATATGCTAAAAATTTCATTTAAATTTCAATTATTAAATTATTGGAGAAATATTGACAAAAAAATATTGCTCAGTTTTCTTCTTCTTTTTTTCCTAGGTTTATTTTTTTCATTTTCCTCCACTTCGTCTTTAGCAGGAGAGAGATTGAATAAAGATTATTATTTTTTTTTTTCGAAACATCTAACTTTTACAGTGTTAGCACTACTAATTATGTTTGCTATTTCAGCTATTAATACTTCATTATTAAAAAAACTTGTCATTCCCTTATTTATCTTATCTTTTATTTTTCTTGCTCTCGTTCCTATAATTGGTGTTGAAATAAAAGGAGCTAAGCGATGGTTAGATTTACATTTCTTTAGATTGCAGCCAATTGAAATATTAAAGCCTTTTTTCATATTAATGACGGTAAAGATATTAACATTAGAAAAATTAGCTAATTCTCAAACAAAGTATTTCTTTAGTTTTTTACTTTTATGTTCAGTAATTATTTTATTAGTCGATCAACCTGATTTAGGACAATCAATATTGCTAACTGGAAGCTGGGTGTTTACTGTTTTTATTTCAGGTGTGAGTATTTTTTACATTTTTGGTTTTTTTTCAATTTTTTTAATTTCATTAACTTCATTGTTATTTTTAATGCCAGAAAAGTTTGGTTATATAATTAATCGCCTCATAACTTTTTTTGATCCTAATCAAGGTGATAAATTTCAATCATCTGCAGCTTTAGATGCAATAAAATTAGGCGGTCTGACAGGACAGGGAATGGGTGAGGGTATACTAAAAGAGCGTGTACCAGAGGCTCATACTGATTATGTAATCGCTATAATATCTGAAGAATATGGTTCTATAGTTTCAGTTATGATAGTTTTAATTTTTTTATACATTTCTTTTAAAATAATTAAAAATTGTTTTAAACAAGATGATTATTTTGTAAAGATTTCATTATGTGGTTTAGCTACATTATTAGTTTTTCAAACATTTATACATGCGGGGGTAAATACTAATTTGCTACCCACTACAGGGATGACACTGCCCTTTTTAAGCTATGGAGGATCTTCTTTGACGGGAAGTGCAATTTTGGCAGGAGTAATATTAAATTATACTAAGAGCAAGGCTCACTTATATGATTAAAAAAGGCAACATATTAATTGCTACTGGAGGGACAGGAGGACACATCTTTCCTGCTTATAGCTTAGCAAATCATTTTATTAAAAATAGTTACAATGTTCAATTAACTACCGATAGCAGAGGCTTAAATTTTCTCAAAGATTATAAAAACTTAAATATAAAAAAAATACCTTCTTCTCCTTTAATTAAAAAAAATATTTTAGAATTTTTTTACTCAGTCACAATAATTATATTTTCAATATTTAGATCTTTACTTTTCTTATTATTCAACAGACCTTCAATCATATTTGGAATGGGAGGTTATTCGTCATTCCCAATATGTATTTCAGCAAAAATATTAAAAATTAAATTTGTAATTTACGAAAATAATCTCGTTATTGGAAAGGCCAACAAGTACTTACTGCCTTATGCAGAAAAAATATTTGTTTCTTATAAAGAGCTTGAGGGTATTCCTGAAAAATATGACAATAAAATTTTCGAAATAGGAAATTTAGTAAGAGAAGAAATAATTAATTCAAAAAAAAACCTAAATAATGAATTTGATAATATAAAAATTTTAGTTTTGGGAGGCAGCCAAGCGGCCAAAGTCTTTGCAGACAAGTTACCAAAAATATTTAAAAAATTAAAAAATTCTGAAATACCAATAAAAGTTTATCAACAATGTCTTGTTGAACAAAATATTCAATTAGTTGAATTTTATAAAAATACAAAAATAGACTGTGAAATATTCAATTTCACAAATAAGATTATAGATTATTATAACAAAGCAAATTTAGTTATTACTCGTTCAGGTGCCTCTGTATTAGGAGAATTAATTAATGTTAAGATACCTTTTATTTCTATACCACTGCCGACATCTGCAGATAACCATCAATTTAAAAATGCAACTTTTTATAAAAATAAGGGGTACGGCTGTTTAATTGAAGAAGAAGACATAAATAACCAATTATATGCTTTAATTAAATCAATCTTTAAAGATAAAACTATAATAAAAAATTTTTTAGAAAATCAAAGTCAATATTCTGATAAAGACATTTATAAAAAAATAAATATTTTGTTAGAAAAAATTATTAATGAAAAAAATTAATTTAGGTCAAAAAGATTTAATTCACTTTGTAGGGATTGGCGGCATCGGAATGAGTGGCCTTGCTCAAATAATGAAAAATATGGGATTCAGAATTCAAGGTAGCGATCAAAACAGGAATAAAAATACCTCGAGTTGTTTGAAGTCAGGAATTAAAATTTTTATAGGTCATTCACAAAATAATTTAAAAAAAGCAACCATTTTGGTTAAATCAACTGCAATTAAAAATAATAATGTTGAGATTAAATATGCAAAAAAAAATAAAATTCCAATTTATTCAAGAGCAGAAGTTTTAGCAGATGCCGTATCTTTAAAAAAAAATATAATAATTACTGGTTCCCATGGGAAAACTACCACAACATCTTTAGTGGCAAAAATTTTGTCTGATCAAAAACTGGATCCAACAATTATTAATGGAGGTGTAATTAATTCATTGAAAAGCAATGCTAAACTTGGAAAAGGTGATTGGGCAATCGTAGAAGCAGACGAGTCTGACGGTAGTTTTTTAAAGCTACCAATTAATTATTCTATTGTAACAAATATAGATTACGAACACTTAGATTTTTATAAAAATTATAAAAATTTAGAAAACTCTTTTATAGAATTTATAAACAAAACTCCACCTACTGGTAATGCAATTATTTGCACAGATAGTCTTAATGTAAAAAAAATTTTAAATAAAATAAAAAATAAAAATATTTTGACTTATGGTGAAAATAATGATGCAAATTATCAAATTACAAATATAAAATATAATTTTGATTACACGACTTTTGATTTAAATTTTAAAAATAGAGAAAAGAAGAAAAAAAAAATTAAAAATATAAGCGTAAAATTATTAGGTAAGCACAATGTTTTAAATGCTACAGCAGCTTTTATAGTTTGTAGAAATTTAGGAGCTGACCAAAATTTAGTTAAAAAATCTCTGAAAAACTTTTCAGGAGTTCAAAGAAGAATGACTAAAGTTTTTTCAAAAAATAAAAATGATTTTTACGATGACTACGCACACCATCCAACTGAAATAAGTTCAATTTTAGAGGGAGTGCATAATGTTAGTGCTAAAAGAAAAATTATTACTGTTTTCGAACCACATCGATACACAAGAGTATTATCTTTAAAAAAAGAATTTTCTAAATGTTTTTCTAAGTCAAATTTAGTAATAATATGTCCATTGTACGCAGCTGGAGAGAAGAAAAATTCAAAATTTAATTTAGTTAATTTTTCGAATTTAATCGCTAAAAATTCCAAAACCCAAGTAATTATTATAAATAATGAAATTGAACTTAGTGCATATTTTAAAAAAAACTTAATAAGCAATGAAATTATTATTGGAATGGGCGCAGGTATAATATCAAAATGGATAGCAGGACTTAAATCTTCATTATGAGCTTAGAAAAAAGTTTTATTAAAAATTTTGGGAATAGTTTAAGTGAAAATGTAAAGCTTTCCAAATACAGCTGGTTTAACATAGGTGGCAATGCAGAATTCCTATTTAAACCTAAAGATAAAAACCAACTTATAGAATTTTTAGCTGAAGTGAAAAAAAATAATTTAAAGACTACTATTTTAGGTGCTGGCTCTAACATATTATTTAGAGATAAGGGCGTTAAAGGGGCGGTCATAAAACTTGGAAATAACTTTTCTTATACAAAACTAATTAATGAAAATATCATTGAAACAGGTGCTGCAACACTTGATCGCAAGGTAGCTAATTTTGCTAAAGATAATAACTTAACTAATTTAGAGTTTTTGTCCTGTATACCGGGATCTATCGGTGGTGCAATAATTATGAATAGCGGTTGTTATGAAAATGATATCTCTAAAGTTTTATTATCAATTCAAGTAATTGATAAAAACGATTTAAAATTAAGAGAAATTAAAGGTGAAGAAATAAAATTTTTATACAGAGGGAGCAATTTAAATAAAAATTTTATTATTATTTCAGCTAAACTAAAAGGAGTGATTGATGATAAAGCAAGAGTAGAAAAAAAGCAATCAGAGCTTATTGAAAGAAAAAAATTATCTCAACCTAGCCAGATTAAAACATGCGGCAGTACATTTAAAAATATCAGCAAAGATAAAAAGGCTTGGATGTTAATTAAGCAATCTGGTTGTGATAATTTCAAAGAAGGCAATGTATCAATTTCAGAAAAACACTGTAATTTTTTTGTTAATAATGGAAATGCAAAATCTGAAGACGTCGAAAAATTAATTACTAAAGTAAAAAAAGAAGTACTTATAAAAACTGGGGTTAATCTAGAATTAGAGATTAAAATAATTGGTGGTTAAAAAAAATTTTAAAAATGTTTTAGTAGTGTTAGGTGGCACCTCAGGTGAGAGAAAAGTAAGCCTTGAAAGCGGTAAAGCATGCATTAAAGCCCTCAAAAACAAGGGATACAAGGTATCAATTTTTGATCCAAAATTTAAAAATTTTAATTTAATTAATAAACTAAAAGTAGATGTAATTTTTAATGCTTTACATGGCAAGAATGGAGAAGATGGTATAGCTCAAAGTTATTTTGAATATTTAAAAATACCATATACTCATTCTGGTGTTGTAAGTTCTTTTAATGCAATGAATAAAATTATTTCAAAAAAAATCTTTACAAAAAATAAAATTAATACTCCAAAATATTTTGTATTACAAAAAAAAGAGTTCAATAATTTATTGATAAAAAAAAACATAACAAAACAAAGTATTTATTATCCTGTAGTTGTAAAACCTGTTAATGAGGGGTCAAGTTTGGGAGTTGAATTGTGTAAAAGTAATCAATCATTATTCAAAGCATCAAAGAAACTTTTCAAAAAGTATGATCAATTAATATTTGAAGAATATAAAGGAGGCCAAGAAATTCAAGTTGCAGTAATTGATAAAAATCCAATAGGAGCTATAGAGCTTGTACCTAAAAGATTATTTTATGATTACAAGGCCAAATATACTAAAGAAGCGAAAACTGAACATATAATGCCTGCACGTTTGAATAAAAAAAAATACATTGAAGTTTTGAAGATAGCAAAAAAAACACACATTACCTTAGGGTGCAAAGGTGTTACCAGGTCAGATTTTAAATTTTTTAATAATAAATTTTACTTATTAGAGATCAACACACAACCAGGCATGACAAATCTTTCATTGGTTCCAGAGATAGCAAAACATAAAGGTTTGAATTTTGAAAATTTAGTTGAGAAAATTCTATTAGATGCAAGTATCAATAGATGAAAAAACGATTAATAATTGCAACAATATTTATATTATCATTTACAACATTTAATCCAAAAAATTTTAGTCTTAAAACAAATTTTAATATTAATGAAATAATCATAGAAAATAATTTTATATTAAGAGAAGAAGAAATAAAAAAGAATTTAGCCTTTTTGTATAATTCAAATATTTTTTTTTTGAGATCATCTAATATAACTAATATCCTAACAAAAAATAGCTTTATAGAAAGTTTTGAAATAAAAAAAATATATCCAAGTAAAATAAAAATAAAAGTTTTTGAAAGAAAGCCAATAGCTATTTTACAAAATAAAAAAGAAAAATTTTTTATAAGTGAAAATATTAAACTTATCGATTATAAAAATATAAAAGAATTTGAAAATTTACCATTTGTTTTTGGTAATAAAGAAAATTTTAAAATTTTTTATAAAGATTTAAAAAAATTAAATTTCCCTCTAGAAATAATTAAAAATTATTATTTTTTTGACTCAGGTCGATGGGACCTAGAAATTTATGAAGATAAGATTGTAAAACTGCCTATCAAAAACTATGTTAAAAGTTTAAAAAATTTTATGGATTTAAAAGATGAAAATAATTTTAATAAATACAAAGTTTTTGATTATAGGATTAATGAACAACTTATCTTAAAATAAAACATGAAAATTTACTCTCCTATTCTTTTTATAGAAATAAATAAAACTGAATATATTTTTTTAGTAAGAGATGAAGACGAAAGTAGCCAATCTAAAATTATTTATGAAAAAACTATGCCTATAAAAGGAGTTGAAAATTACAAAATTACTGATTTTGACTTAGCTCACAATACTATCAAAGAAAATGTTTATTTAATCGAACAAAAGTTAAATTTTATATTTAAAGACGTAATTTTGATTGTAGATAATTTTAATTGTTCATTTATTAATTTAACTGGATTCAAAAAATTAAATGGATCACAAATTTTAAAAGAAAATATAACTTTTATTTTAAATACTTTGAAATCAAATATAGATGAATTTGAAAAAGAAAAAACGATACTTCATATTTTTAATTCCAATTATTGTTTAGATAAAAAAAAAATTGAAAATCTTCCTATTGGTTTGTTTGGAGATTTTTATTCACATGAACTGTGTTTTAGTTTAATGAAAAATAATGATTTTAAAAATTTAAGTAATATTTTTAAAAATTGTAACTTAAAAATAAGAAAAATTTTGTTAAAAAGTTTTGTTGAAGGATCATATTTAAGTGATAAAAATAAAAATCTTAATACTTTTTTTAAATTACAAATTAATGATGACAGTTCGCAAATATTATATTTTGAGAATGATGCTTTAAAATTTGAACAAAATTTTAATTTCGGGACAAATTTAATAATAAATGATATTTCTAAAATTACATCTTTAAGTAAGGATATTATAAAAAAAATAATTCAAAACTCAAAATTTAATCAAGGGATTTCAGATAAAGAATTAATCGAAAAGGAATTATTTGGTAATGAAAATTATAGAAAAATAAAAAAAAATTTAGTCTATGATATAGCTGCTGCTAGAATTCATGAATTGATTGAAATATTTATATTAAATAATGTAAATTTTATAAATTATGAAAAAAAAAATATAATGCTCTTTTTAAAAATTGATAATAAATTCCATTTTGAATGTTTTAGAAATGTTTATGAAATCTTTCTTGCAAAAAAAAACAATCTTAAATTTCAACTAACAGAAAGTTTAAAGACAATTGATTTGGTAAATGCTGCTAATAACCTTTCTAATTATGGCTGGAAAAAAGAGGCGGTTCCAGTAATACACGCAAAAAAATCAATAATCCAAAGGGTTTTTGACACTATATTTGATTAATATCGGTTATTTTTAGAAACATTAGTTGTTTTAAGAGAAATCTAAAATTTATGTATAACCTTTTCAATGCATGATATTTATCAAAAAACTATTTCAAAACCTATCGGTTTTAAAGGAATAGGCCTTCATTCTGGTCAAAACTCTGCTATTACCGTTCATCCAGCCGAGGAAGATCAAGGCATTACTTTTAAAAGAATTGACTTAAAAGAAAATAATTTAGTTAAAGCTAATTATGAAAATGTATCTTCAGCAAAACTGTGCACAACTCTTGAAAATAGTCATGGTATTAAAGTTTCAACAGTGGAGCACCTCTTAGCCGCGTTGTATATTGCTGGAGTTGACAACGCCACAATTGAAATTGATAATGAAGAAGTTCCAATTATGGATGGATCCGCTCAAGACTTTTTAGAAGTTCTCAATAAAACAGATATTACAAGTTTAAATAAAAAAAGGAAATATTTAAAAGTACTGAATAGTGTCGAGCTTATTGATGGGGAAAGAAAAATATCCATATCCCCAAGCGATCAATCTCTTGAGGTTGACTTTCAATTAAATTATGAAAATAAGATTATAGGAAACCAAAGAAACCTTGTTAATTTTAAAAAAGATAATTTAAAAGATGTATCTAATTCAAGAACATTTTGTTTATTTGAAGATATAGAAAAAATAAAAAAAGCTGGTTTAGCAAAAGGTGGTTCTCTTGATAACGCTGTTGTAGTTGACAAAGATAAGGTTTTAAATGACGGTGGTTTAAGAAATCAAAAAGAATTTGTTAATCATAAAATTTTGGATCTTGCTGGAGATTTTTTACTGTCTGGCTACAGGATAATTGGAAAAGTTACATGTTATCAAGGAGGACACGAGCTTACGAACATGTTTTTAAGAAAATTACTCAACTTAAAGTCATCCTATGAAAGCTTAGAGCTTGAAGATATTGCGATTTCTAAAAAAGTAACCCCTAATCATTCTGTTAAAATAGCTGTTAACGCTTAAAAATAATTTTTTTTCGTACAAATTTAAATCATTTCTGTTATTAATTGAAAGTGATCAGAATTATATTTGCATCTATACTATTAACACTTAGTTTCGTGTCTTGTTCAAAAAACAAACCTGAAACAACGATAATTGAAGAGAAAAATCCTTATACTATTTATAAAAATGGATTAGAAGCTTTTAATAAAAATGATTATTTTTTTGCGCAAAAAAAATTTTTAGAAGCAGAATTAATTTTTGATGATTTACAACTAGCAGCTAAATCAGCTACTATGGCAACTTACGCGCTTTATAGTATTAATTTTTACAATCAAGCATTAGAAAATATTGATAGAATTCTAAAAATTTATCCATCTGATAAAAATATAATTTATATTCATTATTTAAAAGCATTAATTTATTATGAACAAATCAGTGATGAAAAAAGAGATATTGATCCATTGCTTAAAACAAATAAGCAAATAGATTTTTTCTTAAAAGAATATCCTAATTCTGATTACGCTATTGATTTAAAATTTAAAAAAGATTTAATTAGAAATCAATTGGCCGCTAAAGAAGTTTTTGTAGCAAAATATTATATATCTACACAAAAATGGATACCTGCAATTAATAGACTGAAAATTATCTTGAGTGATTACGATGATACAGTTTTTATAGAAGAAGCACTTCACCGTTTAGTAGAAATTCATTATCATATAGGTTTAGAAGATGAAGCAAAAAAATATGCAAACATTTTAGGTTATAACTACAATTCAAGTAAATGGTTTGAGCAATCTTATAAAATATTAAATGCAGATTATAAAATAAAAAAAAATACAAACACAAAAAAGAATAAAAGCTTTATAAATAATATTATTAAAATGATTAAATAAAATTGATGAATGATAAACAAAAACTTATTAAACTTTACATAAAAAACCTTGAGGAATTAAATAACCACAACAAACACTATTATATCAAAGATGATCCTAAAATACCAGATTTTGAATACGATATTTTAAAAGCAAAAATTTTAGAGTTAGAAAAAAAAAATTCTTTTTTAAAAAAATTTGGTTCCGCTAATGTTGTTGGAGCCCCACCTTCAAATAAATTTAAAAAAATTAAACATCTAAAACCAATGCTTTCTTTATCAAATGCATTCAATGAGAACGATATAGAAGAATTTTTGAAAAAAATTGATAATTTTTTAAATTTAAAGATTAAAAAAAATGCTATCGAAACTTTTTGTGAACCTAAAATTGACGGGATATCGGCAACTTTAATATATGAAAAAGGTTTTTTAACCAGGGGCTTATCAAGAGGAGATGGTAAAGAAGGGGAAGATATTTTAGAAAATTTAAAGACAATTACTAGTATTCCCAAAAAAATAGACTTTAGAAACGTTCCTTCATTATTAGAAATTCGTTGCGAAATATTTATAGGTAAAAAAGATTTCAACAAAATAAAAGATAAATTCGCTAATCCAAGAAATGCTGCGGGAGGATCGTTACGTCAAAAAAATTCAAGAGAGACAGCAAAAATTCCATTACAATATTTTGCCTATGGTTTTGGAGCGGTTGAACCAATGATTTTTTCAACACAATCTGAATTCTTAGAAAAAATTAATAAATGGGGATTTAATGTAAATCCTTTATCTCAAATTGTTAAAGGCAAAGAACAAATTGAAAAACATTATGTAAAGATTAACTCTATAAGATCATCATTAGATTACGATATAGATGGTCTAGTGTTAAAAATTAATGACATAAATCTTCAAAAAAGATTAGGAAATACTTCAAATTCACCAAGATGGGCAACAGCATATAAATTTTCAGCTGAAAAAGCAGTGACTAAAGTTAAAGATATAATTATTCAAGTTGGAAGAACTGGAGCAATCACTCCAGTTGCGAAAGTTGAACCCGTTACTGTAGGTGGAGTGGTGGTTTCAAATGCTACTTTACATAATGAGGATGAGATTAAAAGAAAAGACATAAGAATTGGAGATGTTATTACTATTCAAAGAGCAGGAGATGTTATTCCTCAAGTAGTATCTGTCAGCATCTCTAAAAGAGGAAAAAACAGTAAAAAATTTAATTTTCCATCTAAATGTTTGTGTGGTGCAGAAACCAGAAAGGAATACAGCGAAAGCACAAAAAAACAGGATGCAGTAAGAAGATGCACTAGAGGATTTGACTGTAGTTTTACTGCTAAAGAAAAACTTAAACATATAATTTCAAAAGAAGCTTTAAACATAGATGGATTAGGAAAAAAAGTAGTTGATCAATTTTGGAATTTAAAATTGATTAGAGAGCCTTCCGACATATTTGAATTGGATTACAATAAAATAGGAAGGTTAGAAGGTTGGGGCAAGGTTTCCATTAATAATCTAAAAAGAGCTATTCGAAAGTCACAAGAAATTAATCTAGATAAATTAATTTATTCAATTGGAATAAGACATATAGGGCAAGAAAATGCAAAAATTATTGCCAGTTTTTTTGTCACTATTAAAGAATTTATAAGATTATTTAATTTAAAAGATCGAAAAAAATTATTAGAAAATTTAGTTGATTTAGATGGAATAGGAAGTACTCAAATAAGTTCAATCGAAAGGTTTTTCTCAAATAATACAAACATTAAAATTACTCAAAATTTAATTAATAAATTAAAAATTAGCGATTTCATCGTTCAAAGTTCAGGTGGAAAATTTTCTAACAAGAAACTAATGTTTACAGGCGGTTTTAAAAATATGAGCAGATCTGAAGCTAAATTGATAACAGAAAATCATGGTGGTAAGGTACTAGGAACAATATCAAAAAAATTAGATTTTCTGGTAGTAGGTGATAATAAACCTACAAAAAAGAAAATCGATAAAGCTAAAGAATTAAAAATTAAAATTCTTGACGAAATTAATTGGAATAAAATTTTAGATCGATGAACACGATTTCTTTAATTCAATTATCTCAATTTTATTCATAAATCTTTTTAGATTATCAAATACTTTTTTATGATAATTGTTTATCCATTCTTTTTCTTTTTTATTCAAAATAGATGCTTGTATAAGATCTTTGTCAATGGGAGCCATAGTCAGGTTTTCAAAAAAAATTTTTTTTTTATTTTTTCTTACATAGATCAAGTTTTCTATTCTTATACCAAAATTATTTTTTTCATAATAACCAGGTTCATTAGAAACCACCATTCCTTCTCTAAAGATAACAGTATTTCCACTTGATATTGCGTGAGGTCCTTCGTGTACATTAAGAAAGTAGCCTACACCATGACCCGTGCCATGAGCATAATTTAAATTAATTTGCTTTAAATATCTTCTTGCCTCAATATCTATCTTAGAACCTGTGGTATTATTTTTTAATTTAAAGTTTGCAACTGCTATGTGGCCCTTAAGAACTCTTGTAAAAATATTTTTAATTCTTTTGTTTGAGTTTTTTAATGAAATTGTTCGAGTGACATCAGTGGTTCCGAAATTATATTGTCCTCCAGAATCAACTAAATAAATATCTTTTTTTCTTAATCTTCTATTAGACTCATTTGTAGCTTTGTAGTGTATTATCGCTCCATTTGGTCCCGTACCTGATATCGTTGGAAAACTTAAAAATTTAAAGTTTTTATTTTGTTTTCTAAAATTATAGAGTTTCTGTTCAGCACTAATTTCAGTGATTTTTTTCTTTAAAAAATTTTTTTTTACCCAAAAAAGGTATTTTGTTAAAGCAGCACCATCATAAATGTGAGCTTTTTTAATGTTCTCAATTTCTTTTTTTGATTTTATAGACTTGAGTAAATATATAGGATCTTTTTGATTAAGTATAATATTGTTTTTTAAAATAATATTTTCAAAATAAATTGAACAAGTAGATTTATCTGTTATGAATTTTTTCTTTTTTATTTTTGAAAGATATAAATGAGTTAAAGTGATATCTATGAACTCAATTTGATCGAATTTATTTTTAAAAGAAGAAGGAATTTTTTTAAGGTTGGAAAAAAGTTTTATATTTTTTTTTTTATCAATTAAAATATAACTGTGCGGTATAGGAGTGTATTCAGTGTCTTTACCTCTAATATTAAGCAGCCAGGCATTATTTTCACTTGCAGAAATAAATTGAAAATCTGCCTTATTATTTTTCATTACTAATATAATTGTATTTATTTTTTGTTTGTAATTTTGTTCAGCAGAGTGTTGAGGCAACGTATAGAATTTATTTAAAGAAATATTATGTTCTCTCAACCAAATCTTATCTATCAAATTTCTATTAATTGGAATGTATTTACAATTAGTTTTACTAAAAAAAATGCTTAAAGATTTTTTTGTAAATAACTTAGGATCATATCCAATTCTAAATTTTTTACCCTTCAGTATATTTTGGGGTAAAACACCAGGGATTGTTTTGATTATAAATTTCTTTTTACTTTGTTTATTTGCCTGAAGCGTATACCTACCGTCAACAAATAAGTAATTTTTTTCTTGTAAAATTAGCGCAAAACCAAAAGAGCCAGAAAAGTTAGAAATATATTTTAATCTATCTTTGTTTTCTTGAATATATTCACAAAAGAATTCATCATTTTTGGGAACAATATATCCATCAATATTTTCATTTTTAATTAGTTTTTTTAATTTATTTATTTTTTCCATTTAAGCATTTTATTTTTTTTGTACCTGTCCCAACCAGGGCTTCTATATTCATCATTATATTCAATAGAATTATCTTGATTAAAATCAAAGTCATCTGTGGATTTATCAAGATTCATTTCGTTCTTTTCAACGCTTTCGTCTGGAATTTCATTAATAAATCTTGATGGTAAAGCATCCATCCAATCACCATGATAAGCCCTTTTCATTGCAAAAGATAAATACGCTTCCTTTTTTGCTCTAGTTATTCCAACATAAGCCAGCCTTCTTTCTTCCTCTAAAGCAAAGTCACCTTTTTCTTCCAAAGATTTCTGATGAGGGAAAAGACCTTCTTCCCAACCTGGTAAAAAAACTACATCAAATTCTAATCCTTTAGCTGCATGCATTGTCATAAGATTAACTTTAGCACCTTCCCATTCTTGATCAATTGAAGTAGCTAAAGCAACATGTTCTAAAAAATTTTGTAAATTATCATAATCTTGCATTGCTCTTAATAATTCTTTTAAATTTTCTAATCTATTTTCATTTTCTAAATCCTTTTTATTCTTAAGCATTGACGAGTAACCAGATTCATCTAGCACAAGCTTCAATAAATCAAAGTGTTTCATTTTAAGTGAATCCTGACGCCATTTCACAATCATCTTTATTAGTTGGTCTAGGGCAGTTTTAATTTTAGGTTTAAAATCACCTGTCTCTAAAATTTTTATTATTGAGTCCTCTAAACAAATCTTATTATTTTGTCCAAATTTGTAAATTTGATTTAATGTACTTTCACCAACGCCTCTTTTAGGAGACCCAATAACTCTTTCAAGAGCTAGGTCATCATATTTTTGATTAATAATTCTTAAATAGGATACAGCATCTTTTATTTCTGCTCTTTCGTAAAATTTTATGCCACCAAGAACGCGGTATCCAATGCCCACTTGTAAAAATCTTTCTTCAAATTCTCTTGTTTGATAAATTGCTCTGACTAAAATTGATACATTGTTTAAAGAATATTTTTTTTTAAGATTTTTTTCAATTATATCACTAATGCCTTGCGCCTCTTCTTTTCCTGTTCTGTAACAATTTAATTTTACTAATTCTCCTTGATTAGCAGAAGACCAAAGTTTTTTCCCAACTCTATTAGTATTTTTGGATATCAAAGTAGAGGCTGTTTCAAGTATATTTTTTGTAGATCTATAGTTTTGTTCTAACTTAAAAACTTTGCAATTTTTATAAATTTGATCAAATGTCAAGAAATTTTTTATCTCAGCGCCTCTCCAGCTATAAATAGATTGATCGTCATCTCCAACACAGCAAATATTTTGATTTTCATTTACCAATAAATTTAACCATTTGTTTTGAATAAAATTAGTATCTTGATACTCATCTACAAGAATATATTTAAAATTATTTTGATAAATTGCTCTGATATCTTTATGTTCTTCAAAAAGCTTTACACAGAATAAAATCAAATCCCCAAAATCAAAAGCATTTAAATCTTTTGTTTTATTTTGATAAATTTCATAAACTTTTAATATTGATTTAACAATAGAACCTGATTTTTCTAGCTTAACATCTTTAGGAAGCAAACCCTTATTTTTCCATTGATCTATATGATACATAATTAATTGTGAAGAAAATTTTTTTGCATCTAGGTCTTGACCTTTAACAATATTTCGTATTAATTTTTTTTGATCATCTGTGTCCAAAATAGTAAAATTACTTTTGTAATTTAAGGCTTCAGCATGTCTTCTTAAAAATTTTACACTAATAGAATGAAATGTTCCTAGCCACGGTACTGCGTTAGCGCTACCTTTGACATACTGCATTACACGATTTTGCATCTCTTTCGCAGCTTTATTGGTAAAAGTTACGCAGAGCACTTGGTTAGCCCATGCTTTTTTTTGTTTAATAATATGAATAAGCCTAGTTGTTAAAACTCTAGTTTTTCCAGAACCAGCTCCAGCTACAATTAGATTAGGTCCTTCTGTATTAAGAACTGCTTCTTTTTGTTCTTTGTTTAAGTTTTGAATTAAATTATCTATGTTATTCATATGAGAGAAATTTCATTTATATACTAGTTATAAAAATAAAAAAAATGATAAATAAAATT
>MDTG01098235.1_pt1 | contig 24490 bp, 32 predicted proteins | sample 811421 | NCBI WGS metagenome assembly MDTG01 (sample SAMN05326645, study PRJNA326480) | marine metagenome | isolation source: seawater | place: Pacific Ocean: South East | collected 2011 | reverse complement strand
TCTTCTGCTGTATTATATGAAGTGCAAGCCATATAAGTACTAAATCGTACTGAACCATACATATATGAAGCACTTACTTCACCTAATGTTAATCCTTGTTGTAGTTGCTCATTTGCAATTGCAATTTGAGCATCAGCCCGTTGTAAAAATTCGTTTGATTTTTCGCTCATTGTGTATATCCTATTTTTATTTGAATTATAGTCAAAAGAGTTTTATAAAATAGAATAATAGTAAAAAATTTTTTACCAAAATTATTTTAAGTAACTTTTCTACTTTCCTTATGTGTTTATTTTTCTATTTAAAGTTCTTTCTACTTTTTCTACTTTTGTTTTAAGTCTATTTTCACAGTTCTTCCTTATATCAAATTTTAGAGAACTATAGACTCTATTACAATCTTCTAGTTGTTCGTAAGCTAACTCAACAATACTTAAAGCTTCTTTCATACTCTTAGCTTCTATAATAGTTCCCATTGCTGTTAATTGATATGCTATGCCACTTTTATCTATGGCATCGATTACTTTACTTACTTCTTTCGAAACAGAAGATCCTTCTCTTCCATTATCCGATGTAGGAAACATTGCAAATTCTAAAAGTACTGATAACATTCTTTTCTCCTTTATATTTCAAAATTAATAAAATCTTTAACAGTAAAAGTTTTATATATTTCTAATCTTTTATAAATAAGCTCTTTTTCTTCATTTGTATTAGCCTTTTCATACTCTTTTTCAATTTCAAGAATTTTTTCTAAAGTTGCTTTGATTTTTACTACCTCTTCTGTTGTCATATAATCATTGTATTTTCCATGCCCTACATAAAAAGCTACTTTTCTTATGCTATCTAGTATTTGTTCTGTTTCTTCTTTTAAGCTCATAAACTCTCCTCTTATTCAAAGTAGTGTATCAAAAAGGTTTTTAAACCTTGTGTATATTGAAAATATACTTCTATATTAAATTCACTTGATATAAAAATTAAAATAATTAGAGATAATACTCTTTTAAAAGGGGATTTTTATACTTTAATAGTAAAATTAAATGATGAATAATATAAATAAATAGGATACTAATGACAATTTTAGGCCATAAAATATTAGGAACAGGTACAAAAAAAATTGTGTTTTTACATGAGCTAATGGGAAATTATAAAAATTATGAACCTATTTTTCCTTATTTAAATACTGAAGAATTTACATTCATTTTTGTTGATTTAAGAGGATATGGATTATCAAAAGAAATAGATGGTGTTTATAGTTGTTTTGAAGCTTCAAATGATGTTAAAAATCTTATTACACATTTAAAATTAGATGATATTGTTCTTCTTGCTCATTCTATGTCTACAATGATTGCCCAAAAAATAGCACTTATTGATAAGAGAGTTTCAAAACTTATTCTAATAACCCCAATCTTTGCATCAGGTATAAAATTGCCACAACTTGCCCAAGATAAACTAATAGATGAAATGAGGGATAATAAAAATAAAATTGAAGAAATTGTATATAGTGCAAGTAAAAGACATAATCAAACTTGGGCAAAATCTAGAATACAAATGGCATATGAAGCATCAATCGTAAAAGCAAGAGTAGGGTATATGAAAATGTATTTAGAAACTGATTTTTCCAGTGAAGTAAAAAACATACATATACCTATTAAAATAATTGTAGGAAAATATGATTTTCCTATTTTTGCTCTAAAATCAGTTACAAAAATATTTTCACATTTTTATAATGACGTAGAAATTTTAGAATGCCAAGAATCCGGACATTACCCAATGTTAGAGTGTCCTGTATATTTTGCTTCTAAAATAGAAGAGTTTTGTAAATAAAACTTATAATCTAGTTTATATGTCTTAGGTACTATTAACTAGTTTTTTTATACAATCACGTAAAAGAAAATCAAGGAAGTTGAACATGAATTTAATGGTATTTGGAGCTCCTGGCGCAGGAAAAGGTACACAAGCTAAATTTTTAATAGAAAAGTATGATATCCCTCAAATCTCTACAGGTGATATTTTAAGAGCAGCAATTGCAGATAAAACTGATATGGGTATGGAAGCTAAGAACTTTATGGATGCAGGAAAACTAGTTCCTGATTCAACTATCATTGGTATTATTAAAGATAGATTAGCCCAAGATGATTGTAAAAAAGGTTTTATTCTTGATGGTTTCCCAAGAACTCTAGGTCAAGCTGAAGCATTAAGTGAATTAATGTCTAATATGAATATTTCTTTAGATAAAGTAATTTCTTTAAATGTTCCAGATGAATTAATTGTTGGAAGAATTACAGGTAGAAGAGTTTGTTCTTCTTGTGGAGCATCTTTCCATGTAGATTTTAACCCATCAAAAAAAGAAAATGTATGTGATTACTGTGAATCAGAATTAATTATCAGAAAAGATGATAATGCTGAAACTGTTAAAAGTAGATTAGGTGCATATCATGACCAAACAGCACCACTTATTGATTTCTATACAAAAATGGGTGTTATGGTAGAACTTGATGGAACAAAGGATGTATCAGAAGTAACTGCTGATATGTTTACTGCACTTTCTAAATAATCTAAAATATATATAACTTAGAAGTTGGATTTTATTTTTCAACTTCTAAAATCTTCAATAATATATACTCTTGCTATATTCATATGATAAACTTTTTACTTAAGCTACTTATTGCTTAAATTCAAAAATAGGAAAATATAATGATTAAAGTAAGTGTAATGTATCCAAACTCAGAAGATGTAGTATTTGATAAAGAATATTACTGTAATAAACATGTTCCTTTAGTTTCAAAATTATTAGGTGATGCATTAAAAAATGCACAAGTAGATTTTGGATTAGCTGGTGGTGTACCAGGAACTCCTGCTTTATATGTAGTAATAACTCAAATGACATTTGATTCTATTGAGGCTTTTCAAGGTATCTTTGCAGTTCATGCAGAAGAAATACTTTCAGATATTCCAAACTTTACAAATTCACAGCCCCAAATTCAAATTAGTGAAATTATAATTTAATCTCTTTATAAAAGTCTTGCTATTCTTCTAAAAATCACTTTAATTTTTTATAATAGCAAGCTTTAAAAAAATCCACAAGATGAATGTTTATGATTACTTTGATTTTTTTCATTAATCCCTTCTGCAATGCAAACTTCTAATCTTATACCATTTGGATCTAGAAAAAATACACCACCAGAGGAAGAGCCCTCACAATGTGTTACTATTCCATTATAAATTTTTGTAATTTTATATTCTTCTAATTTTTTTTCAAAGGCTTTTAATTCATCTACACAATTTACTATAAATGCTAAATGATGAAGTCCTGCTGTAGAAGTTGAAAATTTTTTATCTGATTGTTCCCATAAAGTTACAATGATTTCTTTATCTTTTCCTAAAAAAATGTATTTTTTATCTTCTAATATCTCCTCAAAAAGTATGTCAAATCCAAAAAGTTTCAAATAAAACTCTTTTGATTCCTCCATATTATTTACATTAATTCCTATATGTCCTATTTTCATTTATATCCTTGTTAACCATTTAAATAAGTTTAGATAGTTAATATAAATCTTATCACTTTTTTACTAACCTGTCAAGTAATTTTAGAAGGTTAGTTAAAATTATATATTAATTTATTTCATGCTATTATAAAAATAAAAAGGAATAGTCATAAAATCTTTTCTATTTATTGGTTCTAATCACATAACAGATTTTATAAATACTATATATACTCCTCATAGTGAAGTTATTGAGTTATTAATAAATTATTCTGATGTCCAAGAGTGGTTTTTAAAAGTAGGGTTAGTAAAAAAATTTGATGAATTAAGTATTGATAAAAAGAAAAAGTATTTTGAAGAGATATTGAATTATAGAAAATTAATAAGAGATAGTTTTAAAAACTATCTTGAGTATAACTCTTCTTTAGATAATTTGATTAAAGTTAGTAATAATATTTTATTAAAAAGTTTAGTACACCCTCAAATACTAATAAAAGATGATATTTATGTATTAGAATATATTAGTAATACATCAAATCATAATAGATTATTATCAATCTTAGCAATTGAGTTTATAAAACTTTTGAGCTCAGAAAAGTTTAAATATCTAAAAAAATGTGATAATCATAAGTGCAGTTTATATTTTATAGATACTTCGAAAAATCACTCTAGACGATGGTGTAGTATGGATATTTGTGGAAATAGGTCAAAAGTCAATAGCTTTAGTAAACGAAAAAAAGTTAAGGAATAAAAAATGAAGAGATATATATTTTTTTAAAAGGGTTTGGTTTTTTTCAAGTAGATGGAAAAGTTATTGATATAAAAGAGGGTAGTGTAATAAGAGTTGGGCCTGAAGGTATAGGTATACCTAATTCTTCTGATGAGACAATGATATATATTGTAGTTCAGTCAAAAGAAAACTCTTTAGAAGAGTATACAACTGATGATGGTACAAGAGTTGAATTTGATCCTAAATGGTAAATTTGAAGTATAAACTAACATTTATCTAGATAAGATGTCGTAATATGTATAGAATATAAGGATAATAATGCGAGATAAAACAATGAAACTAGCTGTACTAATTGATGCAGATAATGCTCAAGCTTCTGTAGTTGCAGAACTACTTGCAGAAGTAGCAAAGTTTGGAGTTGCAAGTATAAAAAGAGCTTATGGTGATTGGACAACTCCAAATCTAAAGCAGTGGAAAGAGCATTTAAATTCGCATGCTATTCAACCTATTCAACAATTCTCTTATACACAAGGTAAAAATGCAACAGATGCTTCATTAATTATCGATGCAATGGATATTTTACATGAAAACTCTTTAGATGGCTTTTGTCTAATTTCCTCTGATAGTGACTTTACAAGACTTGCTACAAGAATTCGTGAATCAGGTTTGATAGTATATGGTTTTGGTGAAAAAAAGACTCCTGAAGCTTTTATCGCTGCTTGTGATAAGTTTGTATTTACCGAGATTTTACGAGAGAAAAAAGATACTGACACTGTAGAAGTTGAAGAGGCTAATAATACTGAATTAAGGCCTATTATTATTTCAGCAATAAATGCAGTATCTAAAGATGACGGCTGGGCAAGACTTTCAAATTTAGGAGCATATATAAATAAAAAGCATCCTTCTTTCGACCCTAGAAATTATGGTTATGATAAGTTAGGAAAATTAATTAGAGATTTAAACTATATTTTAATTGATGAAAGAAAATTTAATGATGATTCAGATAATGTTCATATTTATATAAGAATAAGAGACTAGTTTTAAATAGTCTTTTATTCTTCTTTATGTCTTTTTCCATTGAAAGTAAGAACTGTATCTAATCTTATTTTCACATTGGAATCTAAAACCATGAACTCTATACCATCTATTACTTCCATAGTTTTTACAATTCCTTTTAAAGTTTCTTTTTGTTCTTCATCTTTTAAATAGACAATAGTTGAAGGGATTTTTCTTTGCATTGCAACATTTAATTGATCAAAAAATTCACATGAGATTGGATTGTACATTTACTTCTTTCCTAATATTTAATTTTTAAAAGTTTCCATTATATCTCTATAAGAATCTCTTTTATATATACCTAATTGCTTCATATCTTTTGCAAAAAACTTTAACTCTTCAATTGCAAATTGCATTCTTTTTTCACTTATATGTCCATCAATATCTATATGAAATTGACTAGCATTCATAGTTCCTGGAATAGAGTAACTTTCAAGTTTAATAAGATTTACTCCATTTGTTGCAAAACCACCTAATGCTTTATATAAAGCAGATGGAATATCTCTTACTTCAAAAACTAAAGATGTGATATATTTTTCATCTTCAAGATACTCAGGTATTTCATCGCTTTTTCCAAGAATTAAAAATCTCGTTGTATTTCCATGATGATCCCCAAAGTTATCATCTAAAATATTTAAATTATAAAGTTCTGCTGATAAACTTGAAGCAATTGCTGCATGTGCTTTATCTTTCATATGAGTTAGTTCTTGTGCAGCACCTGCTGTATCAAACTTTGCGATTGCTTGTATATTCATTTTTGTGATATTCCCAAGACATTGAGCAAGTGCTTGAGGATGAGATGACACATATTTTATATCTCTAAGAGTTGAATCTTTAAGACCTAGTAAACAGTGTTTAATAGGTTCAAAATGCTCATCAATAATAGTTAATTCCATTTTAGGAATTAATCTATAAATCTCTTCAACTCTTCCTGCTGTTGAGTTTTCAACTGGAATCATAGCAAAATTAGCAACGCCAGTTTCAACTAAATACATAGCTTCTTTAAAGGATTGACAAGCGATTGTTTGGGCTTGTGGAAATACATTTTTACAAGAAAGATGAGAGTAAGCCCCACCTACACCTTGATATGCAATAGTCTGTTTATTCATATTTTTAATACCTATTTAAATTTTGTGTATTTTACTATATGATACTTAAAAATAGGTTCTTATTTTGTAGATATTTTATTAGTAACTTTTCCAACTTTCTCAATCTCTACAGATACTATATCTTTATTTGATAAACTTTGTGTTCTTCCTGGTGTTCCCATATATATTAAATCTCCAGGCATTAGTGTAAAGTACTGACTTAAATAACTTACAACTTTTGAGGGTTTATGAATCATATATTTTGTATTTTCTTGTTGTACAATTTTACCATTGAGTTTCGTTGTTAATAATAGATTATTATAATCAACTCCAAGAGTTATTGTTGAGCCAATTGGTCCAAAGCCATCTGATGCTTTTGCTCTCATCCATTGTAAGTCACTTCCTTGCCAATTTCTTTCAGTTAAATCATTTCCAACTGTCACACCAAAAATATAATCTTTTGCATCTTTAATAGAAACATTTTTTGCTTTTTTACCAATTACTAAAACTAATTCTCCCTCAAAATGTACATTTGTTGAATCTTTTGGTAAGACAATAGTTTCTTCACTTAAAATTAAAGAAGAGGGTGATTTAAAAAACAAAGGCGGTGGCATATTTGAAGCAGATGAGAGATGACTTGCAAAGTTCATTCCAACTGCAAATACATTTTGAGCTTTAGTAGGTAGTAAAAACTTAACTTTGTTAATTGGGATTTTCTCGCCAACTGGTTTTAAACTTTTATAGATATTTGAATCTAATGCTTGGATATAGTCATTGTTTATTTGACCATAATATATTTCATTTTTATACTCAAATCTAGCAATATGTATTTCTTTTGCAAAAAGATTTAGTGATAAAAAGAATAGTAAAAAAAGAGGTAAAAGTTTCATATTTAATCCTTTAGTGAAAAATTGTTATAATTATTAATCATAATATAAAAGGACTCATATGAAAATTAAACTACTAGTTTTAGTCTCTTTATTTTTTTTGAATAGTGTACTTTTTGCCTTTGAAGATTTAACTCAAGAAAATTTTGAAGAGAAAACAATTGGTAAAAAGGTAATCTTAGACTTTTATTCGCAAACTTGAGGAGCTTGTAAGGCTTTAGGTGAAAGCTTAACAATCTATAATAAAAACAAGCAAGATGATGTAGTGATTTATAAAGTTGATATAGATAAACAAAAAAGTTTAGCAAAAGAGTTTAGTGTCAGGGTAATTCCCACTTTAATATATTTTAAAGATGATGAAATTCAAGAAAGGGAACTTGGTGTTAAAACACCTGCTTTAATAAAGCAAAGTGTTAAAACTTACTTGTTAGATAATTGATTTTATAATAACTTTAAATTCTAATTCACAACCTGCTAATGGGTGATTGTAATCTACTGTAACATGTTCTTTTGTTACATCTGTTACAGTTGCTCTAATAGGTTCTTTTCTATCATTTTCAGCTTCTAAAACCATTCCAATTTGTAAATCAATTCCTTCAAACTCAGAAATATCAAGAGTTTCAGAGAGTTTTTCATCATATTCTCCATAAGCGTCTTTAGGACTTACTTTTATGATTTTAGTTTCACCTTCATTCATATCTTTTATTCCTAATTCTAAACCACTTATTATTTGTCCTGAACCATATACAAAAGATATAGGCTCTTTATCCATGTTTGTATCAATTATTTCATCATTTAGTTTTAATTCATAATTTAATGTAATATTTTGCTTCTCTTTTATTGACATATTGTTCCTTCTATTTTTTGCTTAATACTATATCTAAATAAGCTATGATAAATATATATTTTATTAGAATAAAGTATGTTTACAAAAATAATATTACCAATCCTACTTTTATCAACTTTTTGTAATGCCTCTTTTGAAAAAATAAAAATTGGCAAAATAGATAACTATTATAAAGATAAAATAAATTATCAAGAAGTTCGTAATATCTTAGATGAAATAGAACATACTTTTGAATCACAGCTTAATATGAATATTTTTGATTATTCAAATGATGGAAAAGTTATTGATATCCTTTATGTTCCAAGTTCTAAACTTGAAAAAAGAATAGATAGAAAAATCCAAAGACTAAAGTTAAAAAAAGCAAAAATAGAAAAGATTCAAAACTCTTTACCTAAAAGATTAGAAGAGATTAATAAGCAAAAAGAGTTTATAGAAGAAGAACATCTTATATTAAATAAAAAAATTAAAACTTTAAATGATTATGTAAAAGAGGTTAATAAACAAAAAAACTTCTCAAAACAAGAGTATACAAAAATCAAAGCTTATATAAAAGAACAACAAACAAAGGTCAAATCCTATACAAATACTTTTAAAAGAAATCAAAGAAAAATACAATCAAAAGTAAATTTATACAACCAAAAAGTAAATTTGCAAAATTCTTTAATTAGAGACTTTAATAGATTAAATAATGAAGTTGAAAGAATGAATAGAAGTTTTAAAAAAGTAAAAGGCAATGCAATTGGTATAAAAGAAGTTACTTCAAAAATTTTTTATAAAGATGGAAAAAGAGTAAAAGAAAAAAGTGTTAAAAATATAATGAATAAGATAGAAATCTATGGTTTTGAGAGTAGAAACGAATTAAAAGCTATAATTGCACATGAGATTGCGCATTTAGTTGGAATCCCACATATAGATGATAAAGATGCGTTAATGAATCAGATATTACAAAAAAATCAGATAAATCAACTATCTTTAACACAAAGTGATATTTTAAATTTTAAGAAAAACTTTTAATTAAATAATAACTTGTCCATTTGGTATTTTTCTTAAATCATCAATTTGAAAACATGCATTTGCAATATTTCTAGGGCTTGTACTTTTATGCTCACTTACAACTTTATGAATTGTTTTCATTTCATCTTCTGTAAAAAGTGATTCATCAAAATCTTCTTCCATTTTAATAAACTTTAACTCAGCGAATTTTTTTCTTTCAATAACTTCAATATCTAAATAATCTAAAAGTTCTTGAATAAAATAAAGTCTTTCATCCTCTTCTTCTAAATCTTCATTATTAGCAATCACATCAAAAAGTTCACTTAAAAGTACTGGTTCTGGGTTTCTTGAGCTTTTAATATACTCTTCATTAAATATCTTTTTCTCACAAAACTTAAGATGATTATACTCCATTAGAAAAAGCATAATTGATACTTTCTTATCATTTAGGTGGTCAACTTTTTTATGTAACATGTATAAAATCACATTAGCTATTCTTGTAATATCTACGTTCAAATAAATTCCTTTAAATTAGTAGGCGAAGTATATAATATAATGTATAAAGATTTGTTTTATTGTCATTTAAGTTTATTAATATAAAGTAAATTTTTAGAAAAAGGAATTTAATGAATTGGTTAGCACATGCTTTTTTATCAGAAGACCATATTGATTTTAAAATTGGAAATATCCTTGCAGATCCATTAAAAGCAAAAATATGGGATGATGCTAGTATTCATATGCAAAATGGAATGCAAACACATGTTTTAATTGATTCATATACAGATTCTCATGAAATAGTAAAATTAAGCAAAAAAAGATTAAGAGAAAAAGGTTTATTAAAACCTGTAATCATTGACTTAACTTATGACTATTTTCTTACAAAAAATTGGGATTTGTATTCTACTATTCCCCTTGATGAATTTACTCAAAGCTTTTATGAAAAAGCAAATATTACTTTAGATTATCTACCAGATGACGCAAAAAATGTAGTAAAAAACCTCATAAATAGAGATTTATTAAATAAATATCATACTTTAGAGGATTTAAATACTTCATTTAAAAGAATGGATTTAAGATTATCTGAGCGTTTATTAAAAAGAGAAAGTGCTTCTGAGTACTTTTATGATGTTCAAATAAATATAGAGGAATTAGAAAATGACTTCTTAGATTTTTTCCCACAATTATGTGAACATACAAAAAAGGATTTAAACCAAGAGAAAATAAATCACTGGAAGATTTAAAACCTTAAAAGAGTTAGACTTTATCCTAAATATGTAGGTATTTTTATAACTGCTTTATAAATCAACTCTTTATTTTCTACTTTTACACATGGTTGATGTGCATCGCTTGGATAAAATATAGCTAAACAGTTTTCAGTAATCAAAAGCTTTGAAGTACCATTTTCTTTACCTTTATACTTAATAAAATCTGTTTTTTCAACATAATTAGTTTCAATTTCTAAAGAGTCTAAATCACAAACGTCCATGTACTCTTCACCTTTTACCATAAACTGTATATCAATATATTTTTTATGGGATTCAAAAAAACAATCTTCTCTATTTTTTGTATAATATGCTTGCTTTAAAACAAAAATATCTTCACTTATCATCTCTTTTACACACTCGCCATCTTTAATATCTAAAAAATCGTCTGTTATATTTTCTAAATAATCAAAAGCTATTTGAAAAGCTTCTTTTGAAACTTGTTTTTTTACTTCTTCTAAACTACCAAAAATTGCCATGTTTAACCTTTATGATTTGATACTGTTGATGGAACAGTGTTTCCACTAGCTTGCATACTTAAAGCTTTTGGATACTTTTTATAATGTACTCGTACAACTTGTGCAAGTTTTTTTTTTGTTTTTTTATCAACTTTTCCATTTTCATTTATAACTTCCACTAAATTTGAAACTAATTCATCTTGAGGCTTTGTAGCTTTTTCTTGCCATGATTTTAATAAATCTTTATTTATAAAAGTAGGTAATGAACCCATGATTCCAACATCGTTTTGATTATGGATTAAAAGCCCTGAAGTTGTACCTCTATCAAGTGTTAAAACTTGAAATAAATATAGTGTATGATAATCAAGTTGCTTCTTTTTATCTTCTTCTAAAATATTTTTTCTTGTATTAAAGGCATTTGAAATTATATCAATATAAGTATCAATTATTCCCTCTCCAAAACTATTTGCAAAGTTATAATCTTCTTTTGTATTTGATGTTTTATAGTTCTCTAAATAAAAATGAGAAATACCTCTATGTCTATTTAAATCAGGAATATTAAAGTATTTATCACCTTGTTTAATTCCCTCTTCATAAGTATCTTTTGCAAGAGTATTTAAAGCTTTAACAAATACTTCTTTATCTTCATTATTTTCAATACTTGGATTTAAATCTGCCATAACACGCCAATAAGAATCACTTCCTTTTATTTGCGTTAAAGAAATATGAATATGAATAGATGGAACATTGGGATTTTTTGGATGAATTATCGTTGAGATTGCACTTGCACTTTGAAGTCTTTTACTCTCATTTTCATCATAATGTACTTGTGATACATTTACACTTGCAGTATTAAATAATATATTATCTCTTGCCTCAAATCTTGAACCACCACCGTGAATTCCTTCATCTCTTAGCCATGTAACTTCTTCAAAATTTTTTTTCTCACCAATTGTTTGGCTTAAATGATTTAGTTTGTCTACAAATCTTTTTTGTAAAGCTCTTACAAGTTTGTAAGCATCAATAGCTTCATTTGATTTTGCCATAATCATATTCATATATATGTACCTTAAATTTTTTCTTATTGTATCATAGTATAATTGGAAAAATAAATAAGAAATACTGGAAATAAATGATAGATTTAATAAAAAGATTACCAAAAGCAGAGCTTCATTTACATATTGAGGGTTCCTTAGAGCCAGAACTTATGTTTAAATTAGCAAAAAGAAATAATATACAAATACCTTATAAAAACATAGAAGATGTAAGGAACGCATATAACTTTTCAAATCTACAAAGCTTTTTAGATATTTATTATGCAGGAGCAAATGTACTTATAACTAAGCAAGATTTTTATGATTTAACGCATGAATATATTTTAAAATGTGTAGAAAACAATATTATCCATACCGAAATATTTTTTGACCCTCAATCACATACTTCAAGAGGAATTTCATTTGAAACTGTAATTACAGGAATAAAAGAAGCCTTAGCTGATGCAAAAGAAAAGTATGGGATTACATCTTGTATTATTATGTGTTTTTTAAGACACTTATCACAAGAAGATGCCTTTAAAACTTTAAATCAAGCTTTATCTTTTAAAAGTGATATTACAGCAGTTGGCTTAGACTCTTCAGAGTTAGGAAATCCTCCTAAAAAGTTTGAAGAAGTATTTAAAAAAGCAAAAGAGCAGGGCTTTAAACTTGTAGCTCATGCGGGAGAAGAAGCTGATGTTTCATATATTTATGAAGCTTTAGATGTATTAGAGATACAAAGAATTGACCATGGTGTACAGTCTATAAAATCAGATGAGTTAATGAAAAGATTAAAAAAAGAACAAATACCTCTTACCGTTTGTCCCAATTCAAATATAGAGTTAAAAGTATTTGAAAACTATAAAGAACACAATATAAAAAAACTTTTAGATTATGGACTTAATGTGACAGTAAACTCAGATGACCCAGCATACTTTAAAGGTTATTTAAATCAAAACTTTATAAATCTATATGAAAACTTAGAGCTTTCAAAAGAAGATATTATTACTTTAGTAAAGAACTCTTTTACCTCAAGTTTTATAGATGAAAAGTTAAAAAAAGAGTATATATCAAAAGTAGATAAAGTAATATAATAAAAGGCATAAAATGGAAGAAATATTAAATTATATAAAAATAAATGAACTAATCTCAACATCAGGACAACCAAGCCCAGAGCAATTTGAAACTATTGCCCAAAATGATTTTGAAGTAGTTATAAATCTAGCACTTCATAACGCTTCAAATGCTATAGAAAATGAAGATAAAATAGTAACTGATTTAAAAATGGCATATTTTCATATCCCAGTAGATTTTGAAAATCCAAAACCCTCAGATGTAAAGCTTTTTTTAAATACATTACAAGCTTTAGGAGCAAACAAAGTATGGGTTCATTGTGCTTTAAACTATAGAGTAACTGCATTTATGTATGTTTATCACAAATATATATTAAATACACCTTTTAATGAAATTAATATTTCAATGTTTGATCAGTGGTCACCTGATAGTAAATGGCAAGAGATAATGAAAATAGACTTTGAAGAAATCAAAAAAGCCTAACATCTTTTATCTAAGATAAGCTGACAAAAGCAAGTCTTATCCAAACTTTTGATAATATGCAATTTATAAAATAATAATGGAACAAATTTGAAAATAGAAACAAAAACCCAGAAATTTGATGAACGCTTACATTTAGAAAGTGGAAGAATACTAGAATCTTATGAGCTTGTATATGAAACGTATGGGGAATTAAATGAAGATAAATCAAATGTAATTGTTATATGTCACGCACTTGCAGGTTCACATCATGCAGCTGGTCGTTATGGTGATGAAGCAAAGCCAGGTTGGTGGGATAAATTTATTGGTGATGGAAAAGTAGTTGATACGACAAAATATTTTGTAATATGCTCAAATAACCTTGGAAGTACATTTGGTTCTACAAATGCTCTAAGTATTGACCCTTCAACAAAACAAGAGTATAGACTTAAGTTTCCTATTTTAACAATATCTGATATTGTTAAAGCTCAAATGGCCTTATATAAAAAACTAGGAATTGAGAAAGCAGTTGCTGTAATTGGTGGCTCAATGGGTGGTATGCAAGCTCTTTGTTATTCTATTGAATATCCAGAGTTTACAGACACCGTAATTGCAATGGCAACAACAGCATATACAAGACCATGGGCAATTGCAATAAATAAAATAGCAATTGAAGCTATAAGACACGACCCTGTTTTTAAAAATGGACTTTATAAAAAAGAAGATTTAGAAGCAAAAGGTTTACCAGGTCTTGCAATTGGTAGAATGGCAGGATTAATAGCCTATTTAAGTCCAAACTTATTTAATGATAAGTTTGGAAGAGAATATTCAAGTAAAGATGGATTATATGAACTATTTGGTAGATTTGAAGTTGAAAGATACTTAGAATACAACGCATATAGTTTTCCTAAAGTATTTGATCCTTTATCTTATTTATATATCTGTAAAACAATGAATATTTTTGATGCAGGAAGAAATAAAGATAAGTTAGAAGATTCTTTTGATAAGCTAAAGTGTAATTTACACTTAATCGCTTTTGAAGATGATATGTTGTTTTTCCCTGAAGAAATGGAAGAAATAAGAGATATTATGATAAAACTTGGAAAAGAAGACCAAGTAACATACAAACTTATAAACAGTAAATCAGGACATGATTCTTTTTTAGTTGAAGTTGATAAGTTTGCAGATTATACAAGAAATATATTAGAAGGTAAATAATGAGTACAGAAACAGAAAAATTAGTATTTGAAGATAAAATAGTAGAGGCAAAACAACTTTTAGAAAAGTTATCAAACCCACAAATCACACTAAGTGATTCTATTGAAGTATATAAAACAGGTATTAAGCAACTAGAAGATGCACAAAAACTTTTAGATGAAGCAAAGCTTATTTTTACAACACAAGAAAAAAATTAATAATAAAATCTTACATATTGTTATATATTTTATAACAACTTAAAAAATCCGATAAACTTTTCATATATTGAAAAGCTAAGGATTTAAAATGAAAACTATTCAAGACTTAGAAGAGATAAATAAACCAAGAGAAAAACTATATAAAAAAGGTGCTCAAGCACTAAAAGATTATGAACTTCTAAGTGTACTTTTAGGCTCAGGTGTAAAAGGTAAAGACGTAATAACTTTATCAAAAGAAATAATCAAAATATTAGAAACAGATTTCACTTCAATCACTTTAGAAATGCTTACTAGTATCCATGGTTTAGGAAAAGCCAAAGCTTCTCAAATCTTAGCTAGTATTGAACTTTCTAAAAGATATTTAAGTGATAAACAAAAAATAAGAATATCAAACTCACGAGATGTATATGAAGAACTAATTCCCTATAAAGATAAACAACAAGAATACTTTTTATGCATTTACCTAGATGGAGCAAACCATCTTATAAATACAGAAGTAATAAGTATAGGTACACTAAACCAAAGCCTAGTTCATCCAAGAGAGGTGTTTTCTTATGCGATTGAAAAAAGATGTGCAAGTATTATCCTAGCTCATAACCATCCAAGTGGAACACTAGAACCAAGTCTTTCTGATATAAATATAACAAAAAGATTACAAGAAGCTGGGAAGATTTTGGGTATTGATGTTTTAGATCATGTAATATTTACAAATAATGGTTTTTATTCTTTTAAAGAAGAGGGGATTTTGTAAAATAGAAGTATTTTAAAAGTTATATTTTCTTTTAGGCGTATGAGTAGAAACTTTGAGTAAAATAATATTCTTAATAATCAAGGAACTACAAACAACTATGGGTGAAGAAAACAAAAAAAGATTAGAACAACAGTTATGGAATATTGCAAATACCTTAAGAGGTAAGATGGATGCGGATGAGTTTAGGGATTATATTCTTGGCTTTATCTTTTATAAATATCTATCTGAAAAGATGGAAACATACGCAAACGAACTTTTAGAAGAAGATAAACTAATCTATACAAAACTAGATGAAAAAAAAGACCTAGAGTATCTTGAAGCTATCAAAGAGGATGCATTAGAACAACTTGGATATTTTCTCAAACCTACTGAGCTTTTTTCTGCACTTGCACAAAGAGGGAATGGCGATACAAACAACTTCATACTTGAAGACTTGACTACGATTTTACGTAATATTGAGTCTTCAACTATGGGGCATGAGAGTGAAGATGATTTTGAAGATTTATTTTCTGATATTGATTTAACTTCAAAAAAACTAGGACGAAGTGAAGAGCAAAAAAATACTCTAATAGCAAAAGTTTTAGCCCACCTTGATAATATAAACTTTGAACTAAAAAACCACGATAGAGATATTTTAGGTGATGCTTATGAGTATCTTATTTCACAGTTTGCAGCAGGTGCTGGTAAAAAAGCAGGGGAGTTTTATACACCTCAAAGTGTTTCAAAAATACTTGCTAAAATAGTAACTTCTGGAAAAACAAAGCTAAAATCGGTTTATGACCCAACTTGTGGTTCTGGTTCACTTCTGCTTAGGGTTTCAAAAGAGGTACAAGATGTATCAAACTTCTATGGACAAGAGTTAAACAGAACTACTTTTAACCTTGCAAGAATGAATATGATTATGCACGATGTTCACTATAGAAAGTTTGATTTAAAACAAGAAGATACTTTAGAACATCCACAACATGAGGGACTAAAGTTTGAAGCAATAGTTGCCAATCCCCCATTTTCCGCTCAATGGTCAGCAAATACACTTCACTTAAGTGATGATAGATTTTCACAGTACGGAAAACTCGCACCCAAAACAAAAGCAGACTTTGCTTTTGTGCAACACATGATACATCATCTTGATGATGCTGGAACGATGAGCGTAGTTCTTCCTCATGGGGTACTTTTCAGGGGAAGTGCAGAAGGACACATAAGACAATACTTGATAGAAGATAAAAACTATCTTGATGCAGTCATTGGACTACCTGCAAATATTTTTTATGGAACTTCTATACCTACTTGTATTTTGGTCTTTAAAAAGTGTCGTGAAGATAGTGACGATGTACTTTTTATAGATGCAAGTGGAAAAGAAAACTTTGAAAAAGTAAAAAATCAAAATGTTTTAAGAGATAGCGATATAAAAAAACTTGTAGATACTTTTAGAAATAGAACTGTAGAAGACAAATACTCTTATAAAGCTACATTAGAAGAGATAAAAGAGAACGACTACAATCTAAATATCCCAAGATATGTAGATACTTTTGAAGAGGAAGAGCAGATTGATTTGGATGTTGTATCAAAAGAGCTAAAAGCACTTGATAAAGAAGTAGTTGAAAATGATAAAGTTATCGCTTCTTTTTGTAGTGAACTTAATATTAAGATGCCATTTTAATGGGTGAAAAATTGATAGTACCTATACTTAGATTTAAAGAGTTTTCTGCTGAGTGGGAAGAGAAAGAATTAAATAAAATAACTAAGATATATGATGGAACTCATTCCACTCCAAAATATGTTGAAAAAGGTATTCCTTTTTATAGTGTAGAACACATTACTGCAAATCAATTTAAACATACAAAGTATATTTCAGAAGAAGTTTTTAAAAAAGAAAATCAAAGAGTAAAATTAGAAAGAAATGATATTTTAATGACGAGAATAGGAGATATAGGAACTTCAAGACTTTTAGATTGGGATGTTAAAGCTTCATTCTATGTTACTTTGGCATTGATTAAGCACAATAAAGAATTTAATAGTAGTTTTTTAAATCAATCTATTAAATCTAATAATATACAAAAACAATTACATTCAAAAACACTACATGTTGCATTTCCTAAAAAGATAAACTTAGGTGAAATAGGACAGTGTAAAGTTTTTTTACCTTCAAAAGATGAGCAAGAAAAAATTGCCTCTTTTCTAAGTTCTATTGATAAAAAGATTGAACAGTTATCAAAAAAAGATGAGTTGTTGCACTCTTATAAAAAAGGTGTGATACAAAAGATATTTTCTCAAGAGATTAGATTTTCCCCCAAGGGAACTTCTTCCCAAGCTCAGGGCGAAAAAGATGGAAGTGTTTATCCTGATTGGGAAGAGAAAAAGTTAGGTGATATTATAGATGTAATTGATGGAGATAGAGGAATAAATTATCCTAATGGTGTAGATTTTACTAAGAATGGATTCTGTTTATTTCTTAATGCAAAAAATGTAACAAAAAAAGGTTTTAAATTTGAAGAAAAACAATTTATTACCGAAGATAAAGATAACCTTTTATCTAAAGGAAAATTAAAAAGATTTGACATTGTTTTAACTACTAGAGGAACTGTTGGACAGTTTGCTTTTTATGATGATAATATTCAATTCAATAATATTAGAATTAATTCAGGAATGGTTATTTTAAGAAATAAAAACGAACAAATATTTACTAATTATTTATATAAAATATTTAATTCTTATTTTTTTAAAAAACAAATTGATAAGGTTGCTTTTGGTAGTGCACAGCCTCAATTAACAGTAAAAGAAATTAAAAAATTTAGAATACTTATCCCACAACTGGAAGAACAAACAAAAATAGCAAACTTTTTATCCTCTATTGATACAAAAATATCACAAAATAAAAAAGCCCTAGAAGAAACAAAAAAGTTCAAAAAAGCACTTTTACAGCAGATGTTTATATGAAAATAGGAAAGTAATATGGATAAAGTTAGAAAATTAATTAATGACAATAATGATAATTTTGAACATTTTTCATATTATATTTTACTGATAGAAAAAGCTGAAAAAAATTTGTTAATATATCCTGATATATCTATTGAATCATGTAAATCTTTACTAGAAGGAATTTGCAAAACTATTTTAATATCATTAGATAATACTATAAATGAGAAAAAAATTTCAAGCGAAAGATATCAATTTCAAAGGTTATTTAAAGAATCAATGGATAAGTTAGCTGCATACAATGAAGACTTTGAATTAGAATTTGTGAGAGGTTTTAGTAATAATATTAGATTATTAGGAGAAATAAGAACTAAAAGAGGAGATATCTCTCATGGCAAAAAAGCTCCTAAAGAAGAAACTAGTTCACAAGATTTTGCAGTTTTAATCTTTAATCTTTTAAGTTCATTACTTGCATATATTATAAAATATTTTTTTAAAATAGAATTTGAACAAGAGTTTAATTATGAAGATTATGAAGATTTCAATAGTTACTTAGATGAAAATAATCCTTTATCTGGAAAAGTAAAATATAGCTTGGCATTATATGAACAATATTTAGAGGATTATAGAACTCAATTAAAAGGATTTTTATCTGACCAAGAAGAATTGAATATTATTGATGGTATCCAAAAAGATGAAGATGTTTCAAATAGACATGAAGAAGAAGTTTCAGAGACAGAAGATGAAGAAGAAATTTCAGAGACAGAAGTAAAAGAAGAAATTTCTCTAAGTAATATTATTGAACGATATAGTGAACTTTCATTAAAAGAAAATTCAGAAGAAAATTTAAATAAACTTTGTGACGAAAATGAACTTTACATAGATGAAGTATTAAATGTAATTGATACATATTTATTTGATAGAAGAGAACCCTTATCTGATAGTATTATTAAAGTATTAAAAACAAAACCAAAATTACTTAATAGAGATGAAAAAGTTAAAGAGATGAAAGAAAAGATATTTAAGTTTATAGATGAATTTATAGTTGAGGGTAAATAAAATGAAATTATTGTTTTCTATTGATAGAAAAATATTACAAAATAAAAAAACACTTCTACTTCAGATGTTTGTATATAATATAAAAAGGTAAATTTATGAATACAGTTAAAAAAGTGGTATCTATATTATTCTCAGATATAAAGGGCTATTCTAAAGTAACAGATGACCAACTAAAAGAAGTGGTTTCTTCAGAATTTAAAAAGATACAACAAAAAATATTAACTGAAGATAATCATTTCTATGCTAATACATGGGGCGATGCTTTGTTAGTTTGTAGTTATGATTATTTTGATTTGGCAAATATTGCATTGAATTTACGAGATGAATTTAAAAAAACCAATTGGAAACGACTTGGATTACCTGAATTATCTATAAGAATAGGTGTTCATACGCAGAAAATCACACTTATATTGGACAATGAAAATAGAGTTACAGATATTTCAGGTTCAGGGGTTGATACAACTGCGAGGATTGAGCCTATTGTTGAGCCAAACAAAGTTTTTGCTTCAAATCTCTTTTGTGAACATCTGAAAGAAGAAGATAATTTAAATATAAATATCACTACTTTAGGTAAAAAGCAATTAGCAAAAAACTACAAAGAGATGGAGCTTTTTGAATTAACATGGGATTTTGAAGAACAAGATATTGCCCAAAATAATACTAATAATAGTTTTGATATACCTATCCCTAAAATAAAAAAAGAGTTTAAAGATATTGAAGAAAAAGAGTTTTTGAAATCTTCTTTTTCTACTATATTAAATTATTTTAAACAAGCATCAAAAGAAGTCGAAAAACAATATCTAAATATCAAGATAACTATTACTGAAGTTTCATCATCAAAATTTATTTGTACATTATATGTTAATGATAATGAACAACATAAGTGTAAAATATGGTTTGATAAAGAGAGTAATTCTTTTGGAAATATGAATCAAATATCATATGCAGAGGGATTTCATGATGTTAATAATGACAATAGTATGAATGACTGGATAAGTATAGAAAATGATGGTTATGAACTTTATTTTTCTAAAACTAGTATGTATTTTGGGAATTTAAGTGATGAGATAATGAATAAGGAAAAGTGGAGTTCTTATGATTCTTCAAAATATTTATGGTTAAGATTCACAGAACAGTTGGCGCATGTATATATATAGTTTCAATGTATAAATTAATTATTATGTTTTTTTAACAATTACAAAAAAAACTTTTTCTGCAGATGTTTGTATAGATATGGTAAAATAATATAAAGGAAGATTATGAGTAAAAATCCTATAAATAAACAATCTATTAAAGATACAATAAAAGTATCACAAGCTATTGAAGGTTATAATTCATCTACAAGTGAATCTATAAAAAAAGCTAAAGAACTAATGGAAAAATATGAAATCAAAGTATCAACTAAAAGATAGTAGTTTTTATTATGCTAATACGGATATTCCTAAAAATAAGTTTGACATAAAAGATAGTCAAATAATACATGATATAGAGCAAGAGCTACTTATAAAATCTTATGAAATATTTTACGAAGAATTAAATGAAAATACTATTTTTGATGAAAACTATTTCATAGAACTACACAAAAGAACTTTTGAATCACTTTATGAATGGGCTGGATTATATAGAGATTTTAATATGTCAAAAGGTGAAAGCAGATTTTGTCAAGGTGCTTTTGTATCGTCATCATCTAAAAAAATATTTGAAGAATTAAAACAAGATAATTATTTAAAAGACTTTGAAAACAGACCAAAAGAAGAGTTTGTTAAAAAATTAGCTTATTACAAATGTGAAATAAATGCCTTACACCCTTTTTGTGAATTAAATGGAAGAATTACAAGAATGTTTTTTGATATGATTGTCTCATTTAATGGATATAAATTTATTGATTATTCAACAGTAACTCCAAAAGAGTATATCAATTGTGCTATTGACTGTGTACAATACGCAGATGAAAGTGGTTTTGAAAAAATAATTCTAAATGGACTAAATAAAATATGACTACCCAAAGCGAAGCAATACTAGAAGAAAAACTTATCAAACAACTTGTATCTTCAAAATACGAAAGAGTAGATATAAAAGATGATAAGGTTTTAGAAGAAAATCTTAAATCTCAACTAGAAAAACATAATAAAACTACCATAAGTGACAGTGAATTTAAAAAGATACTAAATCACCTAAACGGTGGAAATGTATTTGAAAAATCAAAAAAACTAAGAGATAAATACGTACTTCAAAGAGATGATGGAACTACATCATATATGGAGTTTTTAGACTCTGAACATTGGTGTCAAAATCTTTTTCAAGTAACAAATCAAATCAGTGTAAAAGGAACATATAAAAACAGATACGATGTAACGATTTTAATCAATGGTTTCCCTCTAGTACAAATTGAACTTAAAAGAAGAGGTTTGGAACTAAAAGAAGCCTTTAATCAAATCAATCGTTATCAAAAGCACTCTTATGGTTCAAATAGTGCTTTGTTTCACTACATTCAAATCTTTGTCATTAGTAATGGCGTAAATACAAAGTATTATGCCAACAACAAAAAACAAAGTTTCAAACAAACCTTTTTTTGGGCAGATAAAGAAAACAAAAATATCACAAACTTAGAAGAGTTTACAGACACATTTTTAGAGCGATGTCATATCTCAAAGATGATATGTAAGTATATTGTTTTAGCCGAAGTTGATAAGATACTTATGGTTCTTAGACCTTATCAGTTTTATGCAGTTGAAGCTATCATTGAGCAAGTGAATACTTCAAAAAGAAATGGCTATATTTGGCATACAACAGGAAGTGGTAAAACTCTAACCTCTTTTAAAACTGCCCAAATACTTATGAAGCTTCCAAAAGTAGATAAAGTGGTGTTTGTAGTAGATAGAAAAGACTTAGACTTTCAAACTACAAAAGAGTTTAACTCTTTTAGTGATGGAAGTGTGGATGCTACAGATAATACAAAAGCTTTAGTAAAACAGTTTGGTGATGATACAAAACTAATAGTAACAACAATCCAAAAACTAAACACAGCAATAAATAAAAAACAGTACCTAGAAAAAATGGAAAAACAAAAAGATAAACATATAGTATTTATCTTTGATGAGTGTCATAGAAGTCAGTTTGGACAAACACACTTAAGCATAAATAAGTTTTTTGCAAACAATCAAATGATAGGTTTCACAGGAACTCCAATCTTTCCTGAAAATGCTATGGGAAATAAGCTTGGCAAAAGAACTACTGCTGACCTTTTTGATGATAGACTTCACAGATATGTAATAACAGATGCGATAAATGATGATAATGTCTTGAAGTTTTCAGTTGAGTATATAGGAAGATACAAAGAAAAAGAGGTTAGTGCTACAAATATCGATATTGAAGTTGAAGATATTGATAAAGAAGAACTACTACAAAGTGAAGATAGAATCAACAAAATAGCAGATTATATCATTGCCAATCATGGAAGAAAAACTCATGGTAAAGATTTTACAGCAATGATGTGCGTAAGCAGTGTAGAAATGCTTACGAAGTATTATGAAACTTTTAGAAGTAAAGAACACAAGCTAAAAATAGCGACAATTTTTAGCTACAGTGCAAATGAAGATGACAAAGATGCCAATGGTTTATACGAATCAGATGGTGCACATATTGATGAAGAACATATTAATAAACACAGCCGTGAAAAGCTTGATGATTATATCTGCGATTATAATAAAATGTTTGGTACAAAATATAGTACAAAAGATAGTAAAAGTTTTTATAACTATTACAATGAACTATCAAAAAGAGTAAAAAAAGGCGAGATAGATTTACTTCTTGTAGTAAATATGTTTTTAACTGGATTTGACAGTAAAAAACTAAATACTTTATATGTGGATAAAAACCTAAAATACCACGGACTTATACAAGCTTTCTCCCGAACAAATAGAATACTTGATGAAAGAAAATCACAAGGAAATATTGTCTGCTTTAGAAATATCAAAAAAGCTACAGATGAAGCTATTGCACTTTTTTCAAAACCAGAAGAAAAAGATGTGATACTTATGCAACCTTACGAAGAGTATGTACTTAAATTCAATGATGCTTTTATAACTCTTATTAAAATAACACCAAGTGTAAGTAGTGTGGATAGTTTGATAAGTGAAGATGATAAGTTAGATTTTATTAAAGCCTTTAGAGAGCTTATGAGAATAAAAAATATTCTAGAAGGATTTAGTGATTTTAAATGGTCTGATTTATCTATGAGTGAACAGATGTTTGAAGATTATAAATCAAAATACCTTGATATGTATGAGAAAATAAAAAGTGAAAAAAATCAAGGAAGTGAAAAAGTATCTATACTTGAAGATGTAGATTTTGAGTTAGAGCTTATTCATAAAGATGAGATAAATGTAGCGTATATTTTAAAACTATTAGCTAAATACAAAGATTCTACCCAAGAAGAACAAAAACAACAAAAAGAAAATATTTCAAATATTCTTTCAAACAATCCACAGCTTAGAAGTAAAAAAGAGCTTATAGAAAAGTTTATCAATGAAAACTTATATTCTATAAATGAAGATGATATAGAAGATGAATTTGATAAGTTCTGGGAAGATGAAAAAAACAAAGCTTATAAAGAATTATGTGGTGAGGAGAATTTAGATTGCAAAGAGGTTCGAAAAGTAGTAGATAAATATATTTATGAGCAAAGAACACCTCTAAAAGATGAAGTTGTAAAAACCTTAAAAGTAAAACCAAAACTCTTAGAAAGAAAAAAAGTAGTGCCAAGAGTACTAGATAAAATAGTGAGTTTTGTTGAGAAGTTTTATGATGATTTAGGAACACAAAGTAGTTTTGTAAGTAATAGCAGTGATTATGTAAATGTACCAGAAGAATTTTTAGTAGCCCAACCAAAACCTGAGTATACTTAAATATAGATCTGCTATTATTACAAATGAAGGATGATGAGATATTAGTATCATAAATATATTCTTAAATCATATATATAT
>MDTG01108401.1_pt1 | contig 24492 bp, 29 predicted proteins | sample 811421 | NCBI WGS metagenome assembly MDTG01 (sample SAMN05326645, study PRJNA326480) | marine metagenome | isolation source: seawater | place: Pacific Ocean: South East | collected 2011 | reverse complement strand
ATTCCTGGAAAAGTTACTAAAATTGATAATCAAAAGGGAAAATTTAAACTTCCACACATTGGCTGGAATGAAATTGAAATTCAAAAAGAAAGCAAAATATTAGAGGGTATTAAAAACAAATCCCACATGTATTTTGTACATAGTTATGAGTTTATTCCTGAAGACAAATCAGTTATTTCAGGTACAACAGATTATTCATCAAAGATTGTTTGTTCAGTTGAAAAAGACAATGTATTTGGAACTCAATTCCACCCAGAAAAAAGTGATAAATCTGGATTAAAATTAATTGAAAACTTTCTTAAATTATAATGAAAATTTTTCCCGCAATAGATATTAAAGACAAAAAGTGTGTGAGGTTGGTTAAAGGAGACTTTGAAAAAAAAATTGAGTATGAAACATCACCAACTGACCAAGCTGCGAAATATAAAGATTATGGCTTCATAAATCTGCATATAGTTGATCTAGACGGCGCTCTGACAGGTAAAACAGTAAATTTAGATATTATTAAAAAAATAGTAATTAAATACAATTTTAAAATTGAGATAGGTGGAGGCATAAGAAATATAGAGAGTATTAAACAATATATTGATGTTGGAGCAGAGAAAGTAATTTTGGGCAGTGGCGCAATCAAAAATAAAGATTTTTTAAAAGAGGCATGTAGAAAATTTAAAAACAAAATTGCATTAGGATTGGATGCAAAGAATGGAAATCTTTCGGTATCAGGTTGGAAAGAAAACTTAAATATTAAAACTATTGATTTTTTAAAAGAAGTAAATGACTTTGGTGTAAGCAGAATTATTTACACAGATATAAATAGAGATGGAATGAAGATTGGCCCTAACTATGGGGAGGCAATTAAAATTTCTAAGATATCAAATTGCCCAGTTGTTATCTCAGGTGGAGTTTCTTCAATGAATGATATTAAGAAAGTGAGAGATTTAGATAATAAAAAAATTGAAGGTATAATTGTAGGCAAAGCCATTTATGACGGTGATATTAAACTTGATGAACTAGCAAAGGAAATTAATGCTTAAAAATAGAATTATACCTTGTCTAGATGTTAAAAATGGAAGAGTCGTCAAAGGTATTAATTTTGTTGAATTAAAAGATGCTGGTAACCCAGTCGAGCAAGCTAAAATATATAGTGACGGAGGTGCCGATGAAATTTGTTTTCTAGATATTACTGCATCAAATGAAAATAGAGAAATTTTAATTGATATTGTTAGAAAAACCGCAAGAGAATGTTTTGTTCCACTCACTGTGGGAGGTGGCATTCGAAGTATTCAAAATATTTCAGACTTATTATTAGCTGGTGCAGATAAAGTTTCTATTAACACTTCGGCAGTAAATAATATTAATTTTGTTAAGGAGGCTTCTAAAAAATTTGGATCACAATGTGTTGTAGTAGCCATAGACGCAAAAAAAATTTCTAATAATAAATGGGAAGTTTTTACACATGGAGGAAGAAATAAAACTGGAGTGGACGCCATTGAATTTGCTAAAAAAGCAGAAACTAACGGGGCAGGCGAGATTCTACTGACTTCGATGGATAAAGATGGAACTAAAACTGGTTACGATATTGAACTTTTACAAGCAATCTCAAAACGCACAAATATTCCGATTATTGCTTCAGGCGGTGTTGGGAAGTTAGACCACTTATTTGAGGGAATATTCAAAGGAGGCGCAAGTGCAGTTCTGGCTGCATCAATTTTTCATTATGGTGAATTTACAATAAAGCAAGCTAAGGAATATTTGATATCCAAAGGGATACCCGTTAGAATTTAAAATGCTCAAAGTTTTAGAAGATTTAATAAAAACAATCAGGGATCGAAAAAATACCCCTATCGACGGGTCCTATACTAATAAACTTTTAAAGGATAAAAACCTCTCACTAGCTAAAGTGAAAGAGGAAATGAGTGAACTTTATGAGGCTGTGGAAAAAAATACAAATAAAATTCACGAAAGTGCTGATGTGATATATCATCTTTTAGTATATTTAGAAGCTAACAACATAAAAGTTGAAGAAGTAATAGAAGAGCTTAAAAAGAGAAAAAAATAAATGTCTTACGATAGAAATAATATTTTTGCTAAAATTTTAAGAGGTGAAATTCCTTGTAAAAAAATCTATGAAAATGACCATGTTTTATCTTTCCACGATATAAATCCTCAAAAAAAAGTTCATGCACTTGTTATTCCTAAAGGCGAGTATATTGATCTTGATGATTTTAATAATAAAGCAAGCGAAAAAGAAATCGCGTCTTTACAGAAAGCCATAAGTCATGTTTCAAACCTATTGGGCACCAGTGGCAAAGGTTACAGAGTGCTCTCAAACATTGGCATAGATGGAGGTCAAGAAGTTCCTCATTTGCACTTTCACATATTTGCTGGGGAGAAAATAGGAAAAATGGTTATATAAAATATGATTAAGGTGAAAAGATACTTTCTTGATTTAAGATTGGAAAAAAAATTAAAAGAACCTCTAACATTGCCAAATAACGTAACCATAGACTTGTGGGATAAAAGGGATTTCAATTTAAATAAATTTTTTTATAAGCAAATCGGCAAAGATCATTATTGGAGAGATAGACTTATTTGGACAGACAAACAATGGTTAAATTACAGTAGTAACAAGAATTTAGATACTTGGGTAATTCAACAAGATAAAAATTTGATTGGATTTTATGAGGCAGAGAAACACTTAGAAAAAAATGAAATTGAATTAATTAATATGGGAGTTTTGACAGAGTTCAGAGAAAAAAGATATGGTTCTGTTTTACTAAAACATTTAATAAAGGAGTATACTGATAAAAATTTTTCTAGAGTTTGGGTTCACACGTGTTCACTCGACCATAAATATGCACTACAAAATTATAAATCTAAAGGATTTAAAGTTTTTAAGGAAGAGAAGATTAATTACGTCGCCTAATCAATTCTTGGTATTCTAAAAATACTACTGTTCAAATTCAGATTTACAACAGAATTTTTAATTGTAAAAATTATTTTATTATTAAAATCATCAACAATTTCCCAACCACTTAAAAAATTCATTCCTTTGTTGTACATTAAATTTATCTTATTATTACTAATGAAACTTTCAAAAACAAATTTATCACCGGAAAGTTTGAGATTACTTTTTAAAATTAAATTTTTTAATTCTGTTTTGTCTAATATCAGACTCAAAGAAGATCTATCAGCAGGATAATAATAAATCTTATCAAATTTTTTGTCTATTATTGCCATTACTTTATTGTTAATAATGATTTCTTTATTACCATCTGAATACTTACATGCCATTTTGCTTGGAAAGGAAATTAGGCAATTTCCAGACTCTTTTTCTCCATTATTATTTTGATCAAAATCAAATTTTACAGAGTTAATCGACAATAATTTATCTATAAATTTTCCTTTAATCTCACTAGACCATAAGTTTGTTTGAAAAGATATTATAACTAAGAATGCAATAAAATTAGAGGACTTCACGTTTCCCAACATGGTTTGCTTTGCTCACCACGCCTTTTTCTTCCATAGTATCAATAATTCTAGCTGCTCTGTTATACCCTATTTGTAATTTTCGTTGAAGGAAGCTGGTAGATGCTTTGCCTTCCGCCCTTACTATCTTGATAGCTGCGTTATATAATTCATCATTTTCACTCTCCGAGGTATCAGATATGTACTCCTTATGTGTTTCTGTAGTTATATCTTCTACATAATCTGGTTCTCCTTGCGCTCTGAGCATACTAGAAATTTTTTCTATCTCATTTTCTGACACGTATGGACCGTGTATTCTTATAATTCTATTTGCTGATGACATGAATAGCATATCTCCCTTACCAAGAAGTTGTTCAGCGCCCTGTTCGCCCATAATTGTTCTTGAGTCAATTTTTGAACTTACCTGAAACGAAATTCTGGTAGGGAAGTTGGCTTTAATTGTTCCAGTTATAACATCCACACTTGGTCTTTGCGTTGCCATTATAATATGAATTCCTGCTGCTCGGGCCATCTGGGACAATTTTTGAATGTAATTTTCTATCTCTTTGCCGGCGACCATCATTAAGTCCGACATTTCATCAACTACGACAACTATATAAGGCATCTTTAAATCGTGTTTGGCATTGTAACCGTCAATGTTTCTAACACCTACTTTGCTCATTAATTTATATCGATTATTCATCTCTTTCACTGTCCAACCTAAAGCGGCTGTAGCTTTTTTTGCATCAGTTATAACTGGTGTAAGTAGGTGTGGAATCCCCTCATAAGAAGATAATTCTAACATTTTTGGATCAATTAAAATTAATTTACAAAGCTTGGGGTTAAGTTTGTAAAGCAAAGAAACAATTATTGTATTAATACATACAGATTTTCCTGAACCCGTAGTTCCGGCAATTAGTAAATGTGGCATCGCTGTGAGATCCCCAATTATAGGCATACCAGAAATACTCTTACCTAATGCGATAGGCAATTTTATATCTTTTCTTTTAAATTTTTCATTATCAATTATTTCTCTTAAGAAAACACCTTGCCTTTTTTCATTTGGTATCTCAATTCCCACTGTATTTTTTCCAGGTATTATTGAAACCCTAGTAGACTCAGAGCTAGTACTTCTTGCTAAATCGTCGGATAGATTAATTATTTTTGAAACTTTTATTCCTGGGGCTGGTTCAAATTCGTGTAGACTTACGACCGGCCCATTATTAATTTTTTTAATTTTACCCTCTATACCGAAATCGAGTAATACTTTTTCCATAAATTCAGCTGTATGATTATTTTTGCCTGGATCACTTAAATTTATTTTTGATTTATTTTGTTCTAATAACTCAACTCTAGGTAGCTTGAATGATACTTTGCTAGGGCTTTTAATTTTTTCATTTTCAAAGAAAAAACTTTGTTGAGGTTTTTTTGGCTCTTCACTTTTCTCACTTTGAACATCAATATTTTCTTGAAGATTTGTATTTTGAAGCTCTACTCTATTTTGTTTTCTTAAAAGATTAACAAAAAAAATGAAGACATTTTTTATTTTTATTCCGGAAGCAAAAAGAAACAGTATAAAAGTTAAAATTGGTAGAAATATTTTAGTGTATTGATTTTCTATTATAGGAAAATATCCGTAAATATAGTTGTAAGAGATTTTACCAATGAACCCTGAGTTTCCATTGTCACTTAACCAAAATGAATTGTCGAAAACCATATAAAGGAAAATTGATCCAGATAATAGATAAAGAATAACTAAAATAAATTTTAAAAGAATTTTATTTAACTTTTTATATAAAATTAAATTTAAACCCCAAGAAACAAAAGTCACTAAGAGCAAAAAAGATATAAGACCGAAGCTTTGAAGTAAAAAATCTGAAATTGAACTTCCGTAATATCCTAGCAAGTTTTTTATCGGAAAATTTTTGTCACCATAAATAAAAGTCGGATCATTAGGCGTATATGTCGCAAACGACAAAGTCAGAGCGATTCCAATTGAAATTAACGAAACACCTAACAATTCAAAGGTTCGTTTTTTTAAAAAATTTGTTAAACTGTTATAAAAGTTTGTATTCATATCGAATCGTATTACTTACTTTTTACCACTATTATGAAAAAACATAAAATAGGGATTGTAGGTGGCGGATTAACCGGATTGATTTCCGCGCTAAGTCTCAGCAACTTAAATATTGATATAGATTTAATCTATAGAAACGAAAAAGGGATGGATAAAGATAACAGAGCTACAGCGATTTCAGAAGGAAACCTTAAATTTTTAAAAGATAATATATCTAGCCTGAGTACATCTTTATTCAATTCAGTAAAGAAAATTAATTTATTTTATGAGAAAGGAACAGAAATTAACAACTTTTTGAATTTTCAAGAAAATAAGAGTCTAATATATTTTTTTGAAAATGATAAGTTTAAGACTTATTTAACAAAAAAATTAATTAAATCAAAAGTGGAGGTCATCAATAAAAAATTAAAGAAAATAGATATTACTGATAATAAAATTTTTTTAGATAATAAATCACATAGGTATGATTTAATTATTTTGTGTTTGGGAACACAATCTCCAATATATGAGAAAGTTATAGGCAACAGAGAAATAAATAAAAATTACAATGAATTTTCAATTACCGGTAATGTTGAACACCAAATAAATGACTTGGGCGCTAAACAATTTTTTTTGAAAGAGGGTCCTCTTGCAATTCTGCCCTTTAAAAGGAAAACTTTTTCAATAGTTTGGAGCATAGAAAAAAAATATTTTTCTACTTTAGAACAAAACTTAACTGAAAATGTTCAAAATAAACTTGAGCAACTGCTTAAGACAAAAAAAATTAAAATAAAAAGAATTAAAAAATATCCGTTAAAATTATCTCTTAAAAAAAACTATTTTAAAAAGAATACAATTGTGCTAGGAGACGGTCTTCATTCTGTTCATCCGGTTGCTGGGCAAGGATTTAATTTGGTTTTAAGAGATATTAAAAGTATTAAAGAGTTAATTGAATACAATCTCAGTTTAGGTTTACCAATAAAGAATTCCACTATACCAAAAGATTTTAGCAACAAAAGAAAGCCAGAAAATATTTTATTTAGTCTAGGAATTGATACAACAAGAAATTTTTTTAAAAGTAACAAATACACTGATCCATTTAAAAAAAGTATTTTAGACTCTTTTTCTAAGTCAAAATTTCTAAAAAACTTAGCCAAAAAAATTGCCAACACCGGAATTACTTAATGAACATATATGCTTTATCTTCAGGGAGAGGCCCATCTGGAATAGCTATTGTAAGAATTTCTGGGGATGAAACTCTCAAAATTTGCGAAAAATTAACAAAGTTGAAAAAAATAAAATCAAATGAGATAAATTTCTGCAAATTTTATGATCCAAAAAATGATAATCTGATTGATCCCGAGGCCCTATTATTGTGGTTTCCTGCGCCCAATAGTTTTACTGGCCAAGATTTAGCAGAACTTCAAGTTCACGGTAGCAATGCTATCATTAGTGCTTTACTTAAAGTTCTCTCTGAACAAAGAAATTGCAGGTTAGCAGAACCTGGAGAATTTACTAAATTGGCTTTTCAGAATGACAAAATTGATCTATTGAAAGCAGAGAGCATAGGGGATCTAATACATGCAGAAACTGAACTGCAAAGACAGCAAGCAGTGAAACTAGTTCAAGGAAATGCATCAAATTATTACAACGATTTAAGAGAAAAAATAATAAAATCATTAGCTTTTATTGAAGCTAAAATTGATTTTGCAGAGGACGATCTTCCCGAAAGTGTATTAAAAGATGCACACAAATCTATTAAAGAGATACATTCAAATATCAGCAAAATTATTGAAGATAATAAAATTGGAGAAAAAATCAGGGATGGTTTTAGAGTTTCAATTACTGGAGAAGTTAATGCAGGTAAATCATCTTTATTAAATTTACTTTCGAAGAGAGAAGTCGCAATCGTTTCAGATGAAGCTGGCACTACTAGGGACGTTATTGAGACCTATTTGAATTTAGACGGTTATCCTGTGATCTTAGCGGATACAGCTGGTATTAGAAAGTCTAATAATAAAGTAGAAAAAAAAGGTATATCTTTAGCTTTAGGAAAATCAAAAGAAGCAGATTTAAATATTGTTGTCATAGACAATTCATCAAAAAAAATTAATAATGAAGTAAAAAAGATTATTAATAATGACTCCATTGTTCTTTTAAATAAATCTGATATTTCTGATAAAAAAAATCATAAATTTGAAGTAGATACTATTTTAGCTTCAGTGAAAAATAATCAAAATATCGATAAATTAATAGATTTAATAAAAAAAAGATTAAGTAACAAATTTTTATCGAAGAATGATGTTATAATTACAAGAGAAAGGCATAGAGTTAAATTAAACGAATGTTTAAAAGAAATAGATAAGTTTCTCAAAAAAGACCAAAATAAAGATCTTGAATTAGCTGCTGAGGATCTAAGAATGGCCACAAGACATTTGGGTGCGATAGTTGGCAAGGTTGATGTTGATGAAATACTAGGATCTATCTTCAAGGATTTTTGCATAGGCAAATAAAAAACTCTTGTATTCCTAATATAGACGGTTACATTCCTATCATGAGAAAACAAAGCTATGATGTAGTAGTTATTGGTGGGGGGCATGCCGGGTGTGAAGCTGCAGCAGCTTCCGCTAGAATGGGCGTAAACACTGCCCTTTTTACGCATAAAATAGAAACTATAGGCGAAATGTCATGCAATCCTGCCATTGGAGGTCTAGGCAAAGGGCACTTAGTAAGAGAAATCGACGCTTTGGATGGTGTAATGGGAAAAGTTGCTGATAAATCAGGCATCCAATTTAGATTGCTAAATAGAAGTAGGGGTCCTGCTGTTAGAGGACCGAGAACACAATCTGATAGAGCTCTTTATAAGTATTACATGCAAAAAATTCTATTAAATTATAAAAATTTAATTGTTACGGCAGACCCAGTAACAAAATTTATATTTAAAGATAATCAAGTATCAGGTTTTGTTTGTCAGAGCGGTGCAGAGATATCCTGTAAAGAATTAATATTGACTACAGGAACATTCTTAAATGGTCTCATACACATTGGTGAAACACAAATTCCAGCAGGGCGTTACGATGAAAAGCCTTCAACAGGTCTAAGTGAACAACTAACAAGGTTTCAAATGAAAATTGGCAGGCTTAAAACAGGCACTCCACCTAGATTAGACGGATCAACAATTAATTATGATGATTTAGAGATGCAACCAGCTGATCAGGACCCATATTTTTTTTCATTTTTAACTACAAAACTAGATAACAAACAAATCTCTTGTGGGATGACTTATACAAATGATAACGTTCACAAAATTATAAGTGACAATATCAACCGAAGCGCAATGTATTCAGGTAGCATTAAAGGCGTGGGACCCAGATATTGTCCCTCTATAGAGGATAAAATTGTTAAGTTTAAAGAGAAACACAGACACCAAATATTTCTTGAGCCTGAAGGATTAAAGGACAATACTGTTTACCCAAATGGTATATCAACGTCTCTTCCAGAGGAAATACAACTTCAAATTTTGGCTAATATCAAGGGTTTGGAGCAGGTTAGGATGAAAAGGGCCGGTTATGCAATTGAGTACGATTATGTTGATCCTCGAGAGTTGAATTCAACGCTTGAAACTAAAAAAATTAAATCACTTTTCCTTGCCGGTCAAATAAATGGTACCACTGGTTATGAGGAAGCAGCTGCACAAGGTTTAATAGCTGGAATAAATGCTGCTCTGAAAATTCAAAAAAGACCAGAGTTTGTTCTAGACCGTTCGGAGTCCTACATTGGCGTTATGATTGATGATTTAATTACAAAAGGTGTCTCTGAGCCATATAGAATGTTTACCTCAAGGGCTGAATATAGACTTTCACTTCGGGCTGATAATGCTGACCAACGTTTAACCCCGGCAGGAATAAAAATTAATTGTGTTTCATATGAAAGATCCAAAATTTTTTTAGACAAACAAAAAAAATTAATTTCAATTTTAGATAATTTAAAATCTAATTCCGTTTCACCTAATGAAGCTAAAAAATATGGAATTAAAATTGCCCAGGATGGAGTAAAAAGATCTGGCGTAGAACTGATGGCTCAGAGAAATTTAAATATGGCAAAAATAAGGCAGATATGGTCATCAACACCCTACTATGGGCCCGCTTTTGATGAACAAGTTGAAATTGATGCTCACTACTCAAGTTATTTAAAGAGACAGTCGCATGATATTGCTGCTTTTAAAAAGGATGAAGGTATAAAAATTCCTGCAGCAATAAATTATGACAGTTTTAGTGGTTTATCAAATGAGATTAAGTCTAAACTAAAATTAATTAAGCCTAAAACACTCGGACAGGCTTTAAGAATTGATGGAGTTACCCCAGCGGCCGCAATTATTCTCTTAGGCCATTTAAAATCAAAAAAAGTTAAGGTCTCTGCTTGACTTCTGAAGGCCAAGTAAAGCGATTATTGGCTGAAAAGCTTAACTTTACTACTTTGATGATTAAAAAACTTGATAAATTTGTTAACGTACTTCTTAAACACAATTCAAAACACAATTTCATAGGTAAAAGCACAGAGTCAGTGATTTGGCATAGGCACATCCTTGATTCTGCACAAATAGTCAAATTTATTGAAGCAGAAAAGTGTAATGATATTGCTGATTTTGGACCAGGGGCAGGTTTTCCTGGGATCGTACTAGCGATTTTTTTCAATAATTTCAATTTTCACGTGAAATTGTATGAAAAATCTCCTGTGAAATCCCAATTTTTGGCCAGTGTAATTAAAAATCTAAATTTAAAGGCAAAATGCATTAATAATGACGTAAAATTAGAGAATATTTCATCAAATTATATAGTGTGTAGAGCTTTTAAGCCTTTGCCCTATATATTGAATATTTCACGTGAAAACTGCATCAACAATCATAAAATCATTATTTTAAAAGGAAAAAGTGCACAGGAGGAGATAAAAAAAGCTTTTAAGACAGAAAAATTTAAGTATAGACTTGGAAAAAGCATCACTGATAACAAATCTAGGATAATAATTATTGATGCTAATAATATTTTGTGAAGCAAAACGTAATAGCAGTAATAAATCAAAAAGGTGGCGTAGGTAAAACTACAACTGTCATTAATCTTGCAGCTTCACTGTCCATTTTGGGTCAAAAAAATTTAGTAATTGATCTTGATCCGCAAGGAAACGCAACTACTGGAGTCGGAAAGTCTAATAACGAAAATGAAAAAAATATTTACAATTTATTGATCAATAAATTTAGTTTGAAGGAAGTTTTGCAAAAAACAGATTTGAAAAATCTGGACATCATAGGATCTAATGTAAACCTTTCAGGCTTAGAAGTAGAAACAGCAAATGATGAAAATAGAGCTTTCATTTTAAAAAATATTTTAAACAAAAGTGAAAATTTTTTAAACGAATATGACAATATTTTTATAGATTGTCCACCTTCACTAAGTTTATTAACAATTATGGCTCTTGTTGCTTCCGATCAAATTTTAGTACCATTACAAACAGAATTTTTTGCTTTAGAAGGAATAACTCAATTAGTCAAAACAATTGACAGAATTAAGCTAAACTTAAACACTACTTTAAATGTAAGAGGAATATTGCTAACCATGTTTGACAAGAGAAATAAATTATGTTCTCAGGTTGATAAAGAAGCAAGAAATTACTTTAAAGAGAAAGTATACCAGTCAGTTATCCCACGAAATGTAAGACTTTCAGAGGCGCCATCACACGGTAAACCATGTGTTACATATGACAAAACATGCAGTGGAAGCAAAGCATACTTTGATTTAGCTAAAGAGTTTATGGATCAAAGCAAAAGGACGGGTAGCGCAGCATGAATTCAAAAAAAAACAAGGGCTTAGGAAAAGGATTATCAGCTTTATTCGGAGATCAAAAAAAGGCTGAAAATACTAATGAAATAGCGGGTAATTTGCAGAAAGCTCTTATTGGAGATTTAGAAAGAAACCAATACCAACCAAGGTCTATTTTTGAAGAGGACAAATTGATAGAGTTAGCAAACTCAATAAAAAAAAATGGAATTATACAGCCTATAGCAGTCAGAAAAAGTAAATCTGGAAAAAGCAAGTTTGAAATTGTTGCCGGAGAAAGAAGATGGATTGCAGCTCAAAAGGCCGGACTGCATGAAGTTCCTATTAATATTTTGGAAGTTAATGATAGTGAAACACTTGAAATTGCTATAGTCGAAAACATACAAAGAGAGGACCTTAACATTATTGAGGAAGCAAGAGGGTATAAAAGGTTATTCGATGAGTTTAATTATGATCAAGAGAAAATTGCTAAAATGATGTCAAAAAGTCGAAGCCATATTAGTAATACTCTAAGATTATTATCACTACCTGCTGATATAATATCTATGATTGAAGATGGTGAACTGACTGCCGGTCAAGCCCGACCATTAATCGGGTTACCAAATGCTTCTCAAATTGCAGAAGAAATTATTGCAAAAAAATTGTCAGCAAGATCTATAGAAAATTTAAAAAAAAGAAAAACAAAATCCTTTATTATAGATCCTAATGTGTTTGATGAACAAAGAGATATAGAGAGAAAGTTAGGCCTTAAAGTTTTAATTACAAATAAAAAGAATAACTCGGGTAAAATCTCGGTAGAATATAAAAATCTGGATCAATTCGATTTAATAACAAAGAAGCTCAAGAGCTAGTTACAGTCAGGCACAATTGTACTAGAAAATTTTTAATTAAAATGTCAGGCCTCAACATTGAATTGGTTTTAATCTTCTTTTCAAGATCAGCTAAATTTATCAATGTTTTGTTTATTCTTTTTAAATCCCATTTATCGCATTGACCGAAAAGAGTCGCTTTATCTTTCCAAAATATCTTTGGCTTTAATTCATTAATGGTTTTTTCCAAGCTTTTATTGCTTTTATTTAATATGAGTACTTCTTGTATTTTGTTTACTCTTGAGCTTATAGAATAAATGTAAAAAATATAATTTTCTGCTGTTAATGGTGTCTTTTCAATGTTGTTATTAAGCGCGGTTTTATTGCCAAGTAGAGCACTGTCTCTTAAAATATCAAAATTATCCAAAGTTTTGTAATTAAGAAGCTTTTCTACCATTTCAATATCAATTTTTTTGTCTAGAAAGCATGTTTTTATTTTACTAATCTCGTTATTTAGAATTCCTCTATCCATATTACAATTATTCATTAAGATATTTACTACATTTCTATTTAAGCCTGAAAATTCGCTGAGCTCACTATATATATAGTTTGAGAGTGTTTTTTCATTGTCGAGATAGCACGCTATGATAGTTAAGTTTTTGTCTTTTTCGTAGAGAGAGCGTAACTTAGATTTTTTTTCTAGAATATTAGAAAAAATTATGATTTTGTTATCTGAGTTATTATTTAAAACCTCCTCGATATTCTTTAATATTTTATCAGAAGCCTCATGAACAAAAAAAAGTTTTTTTTTTTCCAAATAATGAAATATTAGACATTTCATTAATTAAAAGATTTTGATTTTTAATAATTTCATCCTGAAAAAAATTTATAACCTCATAGTGTATTAAAGATTTTTTTAGTAGCTTTTTGAAAACATTCATCAAACCTTTATTTTCGCCGTAAATTAGAATACTTTTGTTTTTTATTATCTCGTTAATTTTATTTATTGCAATGTAACTTTTTTCTTCCATTATTAATTTTCAAAAATGATAAAGTTCACTATGTCTCTGGTAATTCGTTTATTTAGGTCTTGTAAGATTTTATTTTCATTTTTTAGTGTTTGAGAATACGTATTTTCAACCTTATAATCTAAAGTTTTTGAAAAATTTTTTGATTTCTCAGTTTTATCATTTAAATTAGAAATTTTAATATCAGTAGTTAATTTAATTTCGTATTTAGTTACTTGATTAGATGAATTTCTTTCTTTTATATTTTTAATTTTATTTACATCCATTTCAATTGATATTAAATTCTCAGAGTTCTTCTTAGAGTTTACAAAGATCTCATTTTTTAATTGATTGCCAATTCTTTTGTCACCTTTTAAAACAAATTGGTTTATTTGATAATTATTTATATTTTCATTACTAATTTTTTGAAATCCGCAACTGAATAGAAATAATGTTGATATCAACAGCGTGATAATCTTGGTAAATTGCAATTTTATTGTATTTTTAGGCATCTTTTATCAAAAAATTTATAATCTTATTTTTAACATAAATCACTTTATTTACTTCTTTATTTTTAAAAAATCTTGAAATTTTGTCATTTTTCTCTATTTGTTTTATAAATTGTTTTTGGTTCAAGTCTTTTTCAACTTGCACTATTCCTTTTGTCCTTCCGTTAACTTGGATAGCAACTTTAATTTTAATTTTTGATATTTTTTTCTTATCGACTTGTGGCCATTCATCCACTTTATGCTCCTTCATATTTTCTAAACACTCATTGGCCAAGTGAGGAACAAAAGGTATTAAAATTTTACAAAATCTTATAAAATTCTTTCTTAAGTTTTCGTTGCTTATTTTTTTTTTCTATAGATGAAGTGAAAAGATTAAAAATTTCATATACGCTAGCCACAGCAACATTAAGTTGAAAATTATTAACAAAATTTGTAATTTTATAAATATAATTATCTATTTCTAAATCAAATTTTTCATCCAGCTCATTTGTAGATTTTTTCCTTTTATTAATTACTGACATTAAATTATAAATTCTTTGTAAAAATTTATAAGCAGCACTTACTCCTTGATTTGACCATTGTATGTCTTTTTCAGGAGGACTATCAGATAATATAAACCACCTAACTGCATCCGCGCCGTAAGATTTAATCATACTCTCGGGGTCAATTACATTTTTTTTTGATTTTGACATAGACTCAGAAGGGCCAACAATCACTTTAGATTTATCACTAATTTTGATTATATTATTATTTTTATCTTTAGTAATATCAACTGGATTTAACCATTTTCCGTTTTTATCTTTGTAAGTTTCATGACAAACCATGCCTTGAGTGAATAAGCCTTTGAATGGTTCTACATCTTTAATCTTAATGTTAGTTTTCTTTACAGCTCTCATAAAAAATCTAGAATAAAGTAAATGGAGTATTGCATGCTCTACGCCACCGATGTACTGATCAACTGGCATCCAATAATTTAGCTCTTTAACGTCAAATGGGCCCTTGTTTTCATTTGGTGAGCAAAACCGCATGAAATACCATGATGAGTCAACAAATGTATCTAACGTATCCGTTTCTCTTGTAGCAGGCTTCCCAGTTTTTTTGCACCTAGTTTTTTTCCAGGTTGGGTGGTTCTCCAAAGGGTTGCCACTTAAGGTTAAATCTATGTCATCTGGAAGCTTAATTGGAAGTTCACTTTTTTCAACCGGCACAACACTTCCATCCTCTAAATAGATCATGGGTATCGGACAGCCCCAGTACCTTTGTCGCGAAATACCCCAATCTTTTAGTCTATAAGAAATTTTTTTTGTTCCGATTTTTTTTGACTGAACTTCGCTAATTATTTTTTTTTTTTCCTTGTTCAACATCTAATCCATTTAGGAATTCTGAATTTATTATCACTCCATTACCAACATAAGCTTCGAGAAGGTCAGAATTTTCATCTTTATTAGAAATTACTTTTATTATTTCAATATTATATTTTTTGGCAAATTCAAAGTCTCTCTGATCATGTGCTGGACATCCAAATATCGCGCCTGTGCCGTAGTCCATTAAGATAAAATTTGCAAAATAAATGGGTATTTTTTTTCTTTTAATAAATGGATGCTTAGCAAAAAAGCCAGTATTGAATCCTTTTTTTTCAGCATTGGCCATAGCCTCTTCAGTTGTTCCAACTTTTAAACAGTCGTTTTTAAATTTTCTAAAATCTTTATTATCTTTAAATAGTGTACTTAGGGGATGATCTGGAGAAAGAGCTAAAAAAGTTGCTCCAAAAATTGTGTCTGGTCGAGTTGTAAACACTTTTATTTTCTTATTTTTATCCAAAACTTCAAAATCGATTTCACAGCCTAGAGATTTTCCCATCCAGTTTTTTTGCATTAATTTCACTTTTTGAGGCCAATTTTCAAGTTCCTCTAAGCCTGAAATTAAATCTTCTGTAAATTTAGTAATATTGAAAAACCATTGTGAAAGTTTTTTCCTTTCAACGGTAGCGCCTGATCTCCAACCTTTTCCGTTAATGACTTGCTCATTGGCTAGTACCGATTGTTCTATTGGGTCCCAATTTACGTAGGTTTCTTTTCTAGAAACAAACCCTTTTTTGTAAAAATCAATAAACATTTCTTGTTGATGTTTATAATAATTTGAATCACATGTGGCTATTTCTCTATCCCAATCAATTGACAAACCCATCATCTTAAGCTGCCTCTTCATCTCCTCAATATTATTTTTTGTCCACTCTTTAGGATGTAAATTATTCTCCTTAGCAGCATTCTCAGCTGGCAGTCCAAAAGCATCCCATCCCATGGGATGTAAAACGTTGTACCCATTTAAATATTTGAATCTAGCTACTACATCACCTATCGTGTAATTTCTTACATGTCCCATGTGAATTTTACCTGAAGGGTAAGGGAACATTTCTAAGCAGTAAAATTTTTTATTTTTTTTGTCTCTATAAAGTTTTTTATTTTCCCACTTTGACTGCCATTTTTTTTCAATTGTTTGAAAATTGAACCTGTCCATCGCCTTTAATTTTTACTTTTATCTTCTTTTTGTATAAGTGCTGCATTTTTTAAAATAGAACTGAGCAATTCCTCTTGGATTTTTGATTGAATTTTAACAACCGCGCAATTCTGATTCACTGAGCATTTTTTTCGGTGAACAATTACTTTCAGACTATCTGCTCGTATCTCATTAGATAAAAATCTTAGAGTTATTTTAATCGAGTCATTACCGTTAGAGTCATTATACCAGTCTGATATTATAATTCCCCCCGAATAATCTACAGTTGTAAGTGGCAAAAAATCTAAAATTTCAAGTGAAGCTCTCCACATTGGGTTTGAGGTACTAAATTCATATTGAGCAGAACCTCTATTTTTTGCTAATCCTGCTATACTGACACCCCTACCTTCTTTAACATTTTTTAACGCTCTTTCCCTTGCATCAACTGGGGTTTTCCTTGCATCTGTCCACTTAGGTTTTAAGGCTTTGCATGATGAGAGCGATGCAATTAGCAGAATTATAAGTGATATTGTTTTAAAGATTTTAAACATAAATTTTAAATAACTTATATTAGTTATATTTATAAAAACAGCTGATAAAAGTAACACTTCACAGCGAAAAAGAGCTAATTTTGATTAAAATTCGAATATTATAAATTGCTTGATTTTTGTGTGGTAAAAATATCACAGTTACCTAAAAAAAGGGGTTTTTTGATTGATTTTAGACTATTTGAAAGGCTCGTGAGCTATAAATCCTCTGTTAACTTATAAATTAACATAACAAAGGAAAAAACATGAAAACATTAAAAAATATGTTGTTTGCTTTAGTAGCAAGTTCATTGGTTTTCGCAAATGTTAATGCAGGTGAAATGACCCTAAACGGTTCAATGGAAGTTGCAATTAACAAACAAGACGGTACCACAGGTAACCCGATTGGTTTGGAAAACGAAATGGACATTAAAGGTTCTACTGAATTAGACAATGGTATTGGTGTTGCATACAAAATGACGATCGACGCAACAACGTTCGACGATGAAGAAATTGTATTCACACTACCTTACGGTACATTAGCAGTAACATCTACTGGTTCGCCATTAGATGCGAATGACCAAATCGTTCCAACAGCTTTTGAAGAAGCTGAGTACGGTGCTGGTACAGGTTACATCGATGCTTCTCAATTCTCTGGTAACGGAGCAATGGGATTAAGATACGGAAATACTTTTTACGGTGTTTCAGTTGACGCGATGTACACACCTCAATATGGATCTGCAGACGGTTCGACTGACTCAGCTCCAACTGGAACTGTAAACGAGAAATATGGTGCAGTAGAGGAAATCGTACTAAAAGCTGACCCACTAGCATTAGTTGGTTTAGAGGGTTCAAGCTTAATGGTTGGTTATGGTAAAGTTGAACAGCTAAGAGCAAACTTGAACGATCCAGAGACTGCAACAGCTGCATTCACTTACACGTATGGTCCATTATCACTAGGTATTCAAAAGTCAGGAGTATCTTATGGTAACTTTGGAACTGCAAAAGCTGCAGGCGTATCATGGGCGAAAAACACAACTGTCGGTGCTGCATTTGCAGTTAATGATAGCTTGAGTATTTCTTACCAAGAAACAGACTCATACAGATCAAACATGGCTGCAACAGGTAACGTAATCAAAGGTAATGCTTCAAGAGATGGTGTTGAGCTACAAGCTGATACTATTTCAGTTGCTTATACAATTGGTGGATTATCAATTAAATACGCAGATTCAAGCGTAGATAATGATACTTACGCATCTGCTACTAACGGTAGTTTAACTACTTTAAGTATCGGAGTTGCTTACTAAGCAGTAACTTAAATTTAAAAAAGCCGGTAATTTTATTACCGGCTTTTTTTTTATGTAAATGGTTTATTATCAATATCCGACTTTATAGCAGCTCCCACTACATTTATCATTTTTAAAGCTTTAATATTTTTAGTTTTAATCCCTCCAAGTGCAATTATATTTCCAAATTTTTGAGAGATTAAATTAAACTTCAGTACTCCTAAACACCCCTTTTTATAGGTATCAAATAATCTTGAAAGAATAATTTTTTTGCAGCCTTGACTAATTTTTTCTCTAATTTCTTTAACATTATGTGCTGAACCAATTACGTAAATTTTGTCAGGCAAATTTCTGTATTTTTTTTTATTATATGCAGAAATATAGAAGTTTTTCACACCCAATTTATAAAGTAATCTTATATCATTCGATATAAACAGTGGTATTCTTCTTGAATTACACTCCTTTTTAATAAAAATGTATCTTTTTAAATTTACGCCTTTTCTACATTTAATTATGAGCGCTGCTTTAATCTTTTTGATATAATCAAAGTTAATTTTTTGAGTAGTATTAATATAGAAAAATTTTTCTAATTTTGACATGTCTGATGAAACTATAAATAATTTAATGTCTATACAAGAAGATATTAAAAAATTAAACAATACTAATAAAGCCAAAATTATTGCGGTTACTAAAACTTTTTCTATGGAAAAAATCAAACCATTAATTGAATACGGTCATGTTCATTTTGGAGAAAATAAATACCAAGAGGCAAAAGAAAAATGGACTAGTAGAATTAAAACTAGAGATATTAAACTTCATATGATTGGAAAATTACAATCTAACAAAGCAAAAAAAGCTGTTGAACTCTTTGATTTTATACACTCTGTTGACAACCAAAAACTGGCAGAAAAATTAAGTAAAAGCGAGAAGGATATAAATAAAAAATTAAGTTATTTTATTCAGGTAAATATTGGAGATGAGAAACAAAAGTCAGGTATTCAAATAAGCGAGGCACCTCAATTTTGTAATTATTGTAAAAATGAACTTAATATTAATGTAGTTGGTTTAATGGCTATTCCACCAAATGTCTCTAAGCCTGAAAATTATTTTAAAAGACTGAGTGAATTAAATAATGAGATGTCCTTGCCTGAATTAAGCATGGGTATGAGCAATGACTATGTAACTGCATTAAGGTATAATTCAACTTTTATAAGAATAGGAAGTAAAATCTTCGGAAAAAGAGGTTAATTTATTTTAATTCTTGAATTTTTTTTTATTGTTCTAAGGATTAAATACATATCTTTTTTCGATACAGCTATACATCCCAGAGTCGGTTTATAGTTTTTTGTTGTTAAGTGTAAAAATATAGCACTGCCTTTCCCTTTTACGACGGGTGACATATTGTAATTTAAAACTGCGCATATGTCGTAAATTCTTTTTTTTAAAAATAGTTTTTCAGCTCTCCCTGAAAAAGGAAATTTAATAAGTTTGTTATAATTTTTTGAGGTTGTATCATCACACCAGCCCATGTTTTTTTTTATAATTTTCTTTTTTAATCCGCATATTAAATTCTTTATTCTATCCTTTCTGTAAAGAACGTAGCGAATTTTGAATGTACCTCTTGGAGTACATTTATCCCCTTCTTTTTTAAAAGAGGTAATTCCCCTTTTACCTATCGCACATTTTAATTTATATTGTTTTAAGTAAATAAATTTTTTTTTTATATTCAAATGCATAAAGCAGATAAGAGATTTAATTTAGTAATCTTAGCACAAATTGATTTTATCAATTCAATAAAGGAACTTAAAGACATATTTAAATTTAATATTTGCTCACCTCAAGAAAGCAAAGAAGATGATATTATAATGGTACATGAAAATATGCTAAATAACTTAGAGGTAAAAAATTTTTTAGAAAAGTCTAATCATATTAAGGTTTTAGTATCAGAGTCCGCAAAATCTTCAAAAAAAAGTTTTAATAGTTTAGTAAAAATTCCAATTTCTATTAATGAGCTCAATAAATCACTGCTTGAGCTCAAATCTAAATATAACTTTAATAAAAATTCATCAATACTAATAAATGGTTATACACTAGACAAGAATCAGAAAATTTTAAAAAAGGGCGACAAAGATGTTTTGTTAACTGAGAAAGAAATCAAATTATTGGAATTATTAACAACAAGCAGTAAACCTGTTTCAAAAAATTTAATTCAAAGTAATGTTTGGGAATACTCAGAAGATGCAGACACTCATACAGTAGAGACTCATATTTATAGACTAAGAAAAAAAATTAAAGAGACATTTGATGATAATAATTTTATAAAAAATAATAAAAAAGGATACTCAATCTGAAAAAAAGAAATGCAATAGCCATCGACTTATTTTCTAGAAAGTATAGGAAAAGAATAGTTAAACCAAAAAAAGGAAAAGGAAGTTTTAAGAGAAAAAAGAAATAGCTTAGCTCAATCGAGCGCCAATGGTTTGTATTATTTTAGAAGACATTTCTGTCCCTTTATTTAGACATTCTTTTAGACTCTCATTTTTAATAAAACTATGCAGAAATCCAGCTGCAAATAAATCACCCGCACCTGTTAGATCTGTTATATTCAAATTTTTTTTAGAGGGATGTTCAAAAACATTACCATTTTCAATGGCTACTGACCCAAGTGCTCCTCGTGTAATTACTATCAATTTTTTAATTTTTTTTGCAAACTCGATTGCTTCATTGAAATTCTTACTATCGATAAGCGATAAAATCTCTTGTTCGTTTGCAAATGTTATATCTAATTTGTTTTTTACCAAATCTAAAAAGTGTTTTTTGTGACGCTCAACGCAAAACAAATCTGATAGAGACATAGCAACTCGATTTGAATTAGATATTGCTTTTTCAAAAGCTTTTCTAGGTTCGCCTTCATCCCATAAATATCCTTCTAAAAATAAAATTTGACTTTTTGAAACTACATTTTCATTAATATCTTTTTCATTAATTTTTCCTGCTATTCCAAGAAAAGTTACCATTGTTCTTTCAGAGTCTGGCGTTATCAAAATTAAACAAGTCCCAGTTGGAATAGTTTCCTTTTTTTTACTGTAAAAAAAATTGACTTTTTCTTTATTTAACCCATCCTCGTATTTTTTGCCTAAATCATCATCACTAACTTTTCCGATAAAGCCAACTTTATTACCAAGTTGTGATAGACCAACAATTGAGTTTGCTACAGATCCACCTGATGTTGTTTCTTCAATTTTAAGATTTGATAATAAACTTTTAAATTCTTTTTCATCAACAAGCTTCATGGTGCCTTTAGTAAGTTTATTTTTACTTAAAAAATCCTCTTCAATCCTACAAATTACATCAATTATTGCGTTGCCTATTCCAAGAATCATCATCTATGCTTTTTTGGTTTTAATTGGCTTCTTTCTATTTGGATAGCAGCTTTTACAGATTTTACAAGTGACACCATAACATTCTCTAGCTTTACAATATTCCCTTCCATACCAAATTATTTGAAGGTGGAGTCTGTTCCAGTATTTTTTAGGAAAAGTATTTTTTAGGTCTTTTTCGGTTTGTATAACATTTTTTCCATTTGTTAACCCCCACCGTTGAGCAAGTCTATGTATATGAGTATCCACTGGGAAGGCTGGGTAACCAAACCCTTGAGACATAACTACACTAGCTGTCTTATGACCGACACCAGGTAATTTCTCTAACTCTTCATACGTTTTAGGAACTTTTCCTTTGTATTTTTCAATTAAAGTTTTAGACAGGTAAAAAATGCTTTTCGCCTTAATTCTAAATATCCCAATTTTTTTTATTAATCTCTCTATTTTACGCCTTCCAAGCTTCACAAAGTGCTCAGGTCGATTATATCTAGGATAGATATTTTTTGTAACATTATTAACATTAACATCAGTGCATTGAGCAGAAAGTAAAACAGAAATCAATAATGTGAATGTATTTTTATAATTTAGTGGAATCGGAACCTTTGGATAAGTTTTATTTAATACCTTTAGTATAATCTTAGATTTCTTTGTATTATTCACTTAAAATTTAGAAGATTTCTCATTGAATATAAACCGGGCCTTTTATTAATTATCCATTTTGCTGCAGTTAAAGCTCCTTCAGAATATAAAGCACGATCAAAAGATTCATGATTAAGCGTAACAATTTCTTTGCCACTCGAAAAATTTACTTCGTGCTCACCAATTACTCCACCTTTTCTTATTGAATTGAAGTTGATTTTTTTCCCATATGGAAAACTTTTTTTGTTCAGATATTTTTTTCCAATAGAGCTATAGAGTCCCTTATTTTTTCCTTTAGCAATACCTTCCGCTAGCATTAAAGCAGTTCCAGAAGGATAATCTTTTTTATTTTTATGGTGAATTTCGTAAACTTTACTTAAAAATTTTTTTCCCAAAGATTTTGACGCTATTTCAGTAAGATACATCAAAAGATTAACCCCTAAGCTCATATTTCCAGCTTTTAAAATGGGGATCTTCTTTGAGTATTTATTAATAATCTTATTTTGACTCTTGGTAAAACCCGTTGTCCCTATAACAACTCTTTTTTTTTGTTTTGAGGCGATCTTTAAAATTTCTAATGTACATTTTGGTACAGTAAAATCTATTATTACATTTGCCTTTTTAAAGGCCTCAGGTGAATTTAAAGAAATTTGTACCCCTCTAATTTTTTTTCTTATTTCTTTGTTTTCAGTTAAGGTAACTAACCTGAACGCTTTATCTGATTTTGAGGACTCGATGAGTTTTTTGCCCATTCTTCCCATGCATCCTGTTATTGCCAAATTAATTTTTTTCATTGCTAAATAAGATAAATAATTACAATAATAACGAGGACAATTATAGTCCAAACAGACAAATTTTTGAGAAATTCTTTTAATCTACTGTTAGTAGTTATGAAAGCAGGCATTACTAGAGCTAATACTGCAATTAAAAAGATCGCAGACATAATCTGTTCTACTTCCATTTACCTACGAACTTTTCCAAAATTTTTTTGCTTTCTCAAAAAAATTTTTAATTACCGGGTTAGGTTTTGAGTCTTCAATTTTTCTAAATTCTTCTAAGAGTTGTTTTTGTTTTGAGGTTAGTGATATCGGTACTTCAGTTATTACTCTTATATATAAATCTCCAAGACCCCCCCTTCTTAAGACTGGCATGCCTTTACCTTTTAGTCTAAATTGTTTTCCGTGCTGCGTCCCTGGAGGTATTTTAATTTTACTTCTGCCTCCATCTATAGAAGGAACTTCTACAGAAGAGCCTAGAGCAGCGTCTGAAAATGTGATTGGTAGTTCATAATAAAGATTTTCTTCAGCACGTTTAAAAATACTATGTGGCTCAATCGAAATAAACAAATATAAATCACCATTCCCCCCACCTTTGCTACCTGCTTCACCTTTACCTGTAAGACGAATTCTTGTACCTTCATCAACTCCTTTTGGAATTTTTACGGAAACATTTTCCTGACTTTGTTTTTTTCCTGCTCCTCTGCATTCTTTACAAGGATTTCCAATAGTTTCCCCATAACCGTTACATTTAGGACAAGTTTGTTGTATTGTAAAAAAACCCTGGCTAGTTCTCACTTTTCCTTGGCCATTACAACTGTCACAACTAATTGGCTTTGATCCTGGTTCCGAACCATCTCCTGTGCACCTGGTGCACTTCTTATATGTCGTATAGTTGACATTTTTGTTAACCCCTCTATAAGCGTCATCAAGACTTATAGATAAATCAAACCTTAGGTCATTACCCCTAAAAGAGGACCTTCTTCCAGATCTTCTAGAGCCTGTTCCAAAAATGTCCTCTCCAAAAAAATCTTCAAATAAATCTGAAAAAGAGGAGCCAAAATCAAAATTACCAAAACCCTGATTTCCACCACCTTCAAAAGCTGCGTGGCCAAACTGATCATAATTTTTTTTTCTTTTTTCATCCGAAAGCACGTGATACGCTTCGCTTGCTTCTTTAAATTTCGCTTCTGAAGCTTTGTCTCCCTTATTCTTGTCTGGATGATATTTTAAGGCTAGTTTTCTATATGCTTTTTTTATTTCTTCTTTTGAAGCCGATTTAGATATACCTAAGATATCGTAATAATCTCTCTTTGCCACAAGAATGATCTCCTTTTTTTATCTTAGGCGCTTTTTTCTTTATCTTCTTTTTTTACGTCTTCAAAATCTGCGTCTACAACATTTTCTTTTTCATTAGGTTTATTTGTTGTGTCACCACCAGTTTTATCAGTTGGTCCTGAATTTTTTTGCTGGCTTTTGTAAACCGCTTCGCCAAGTTTCATTGATACCTGTATTAAATTTTGTGTTTTTTTCTTAATGTCCTCAACGTCAGTGCCTTTTAAAGCATTTTTTAGATCGGAAATTCCTGACTCTATATTCTTTTTTTCCTCTGCTGACACTTTGTTTCCATGTTCTTTTAAGCTTTTTTCAGTTGAGAAAACAATGCTTTCACCTTGGTTTCTTATATCAACTGCTTCCCTTTTCTTCT
>MDTG01121830.1_pt1 | contig 24495 bp, 21 predicted proteins | sample 811421 | NCBI WGS metagenome assembly MDTG01 (sample SAMN05326645, study PRJNA326480) | marine metagenome | isolation source: seawater | place: Pacific Ocean: South East | collected 2011 | reverse complement strand
TCGACCGCCTTGCGTGGTTGAAGCCCGAGCGAGTTGCCGCAGAAGTACAGGACCGGCTCCCCATCATCGCCGGCTGGAATGCTGAATTCATTCCTCAGCGAGGACAGGGCATCGGCCTCATCGAGACCGATGGCCGAAGCCTCATCCTGATGGAGGTCATCAAGCGTCGTCATGGATCACCTCATTCGTATCACCGAGGAAAGTGGAAGCATGCAGACCCAGGAACTCCAGTGCGGTTCCAGAGAGAAGTCGTTTCTTCGATGAATCGTCCAGAGGCATCGATTCGATCAATGAGCCCGGAACATGTTCTCCCAGCGGGAATGGATAGTCGCTGCCGAGTGCGACCCGGTCCGTCCCCATGATGTCGATGAGATGCTGCAGTGAATTCGGATCATGAACGAGCGAATCGACGTAACAACGTCGAAGCAGCTCCCGGGGTGATGTGCTGGAATGGATCGCACAGAGATCGGGACGCACGTCGAAGCCATGCTGAATTCGACCGATGGTGAATGGCGCGGACCCGCCTCCATGAGCGAATGCGATCCTGAGACCTTCAAGCTTCTCCAGAACGCCGCCCATCATGAGGGAGCACATCGCCGTGGCGGTTTCCGCAGGCATGCCCACGAGCCATGGCATCCAGTACTTGGGATGCCGGTCTCTTCCGAGCATCTCCCATGGATGGACGAAGACGGCGGCATTGAGATCTCGAGCGGCCTCGAGGATGGTGACGATCCCGGGATCATCGAGATTGGCACCGTTGACGTTTGATCCGATCTGGATGCCGGGCATGCCCAGTTCCTTCACGCATCGCTCCAGTTCCCTGATCGCCAGATCGGGATCCTGCATGGGGAGGTTTCCCAAGCCGGCGAATCGAGTGGGATATCTGGCGACGACTCCGGCGATGTGATCGTTGAGAAGCTGGGAGAGATCGTGTGCATGCTCCGGCCTGGCCCCATAGGAGAACATGATCGGGACGGTCGAGAGGACCTGGACATGAACACCGGCTTGATCGCAATCCGCCATGCGAACGACCGGATCCCATGAATTTGACTCGATCTCACGAAAAAAATTATCACCCACCATCATCCTCGCGGAGCATGGTTTGTGGTGATCGAGATTGACCCATTCGCCGCATCCATAGCGTTGGGCGAGATCCGGCCACTTCTCGGGAAGTATGTGTGTATGGAGATCGATCTTGAGCACGAGGAAGATTCTACAGAGGTCCATTGAAGGACTCATCTGTTCAGCGTCAATCCAGTCGACTGATTGGGTCTGGAGAATGGGAGGCAATTCAAAAACAGGCTCAAAGTACCTGAAAATCCACATTCTGACTCAATTCAAGGCTCGCAAGGGATATCTCAATTGCTCTTGGCGCGGTACACTTTCCGACCTTGGGACAGGTGACCGAGCGGCTGAAGGTACCGGTTTGCTAAACCGGCGTAGGGTGCAAACCCTACCGCGGGTTCGAATCCCGCCCTGTCCGCTTCAGACGAAAACTGCTCGCACTTCAGGGTGCGAGCAGTTTTTTTAAAGTTATCACGGTCCTCTCAAATCATGTCATGCCTGAAGATGGTCAGCTAAAAACCCTATATTTCTAGGTAATTCGGCTTGCGTACCAACCATGAACATGAGTACCTTTCCGACATCAAAGGTGGAACGTCCACCAGCAATTGGTTGCTCCGACGGCTGCCGGGATTCGGCAGTCTGGCGTGGAGGAAAGGATTCTCAAATGGCCAAGAAAAAGACTACTCGTAAGAAGACCACTAAGAAGAAGGCATCATCGACCGAGATGAAGCCGCGTACAAAGACTGAGATCTTTGGATGCATTGCCGAGGAAACAGGGCTCACCCGCAAGGAAGTCGCTGCTGTATTCGAGTCGATGTCTTCAATGATCAAGAAGGACATCGGTCGTCGCGGACCAGGCACCTTCACAGTTCCCGGACTTCTTAAGATTCGCAAGCATCGCAAGCCCGCGACCAAGAAGCGCTTCGGAAAGAACCCCTTCACCGGTGAAGAGCAGTGGTTCGCCGCGAAGCCTGCCAAGAATGTCGTGAAGTTCACGGCACTCAAGGTACTCAAGGAGATGGTCTGATACATCAGCCCACTCCGTGATATGACTTCCCCGAACCGAGGCCATCCATCCGGATGGCCTCGGTTCTTTTTTGCCTGACGCTCCTGTGCTACTGTGACGTCATGTCATTGCCTCCAGACAGAAGCCACATTGCAACGGAACAGAGACACGAGTCGGATGCGATCGATCGACTGAGTTCGGATCGACTGACCGATGCCCTGTTGATCGATCAACTGGATGCGGTGAAGGCAGCCACGGCCGCAGGCCCCTCGATGACCGCGTTCGTCGATGAGCTGCTGCCACGAGTACAGGCAGGCGGACGACTGTTCTATCTGGGTGCGGGCACGAGTGGTCGCCTTGGTGTTCTTGATGCATCCGAATGCCCACCAACCTTCAACTCCGATCCATCCACCGTCATCGGAATCATCGCCGGTGGCGATTCGGCGTTGCGACGATCATCCGAAGCTCGCGAGGACGATTCGACCGGCGCCCATGGCGAACTGGAATCCCAAGCAGTCGGTCCAGACGACACCGTGCTTGGCATAGCGGCCGGCGGCACCACTCCATGGGTGCTCGGCGGTGTCCGGGAAGCCTCGCGTCGTGGAGCCATGACGGGCCTGATGACGTGTGCTGCATTGCCCGACTCGGCTCATGCGGATCACCACATACACCTTGAAACCGGTGCTGAACTGGTCACGGGATCAACCAGATTGAAGGCGGGTACGGCGACCAAGATCGCATTGAACACGATCACCACGAGTCTGTTCGTTCGGCTTGGAAAGGTCTACGAGGGACTCATGGTGGACCTCAAGGCGACCAACAGCAAGCTGCACGATCGATGCCTTCGCATCCTCTGCGAGCTGTGCCCGGGCATGGACCGTGCCGCCGCTGATGATCTTCTCCAGCAATCAGAAGGCCAGCTCAAGGTCGCGATCCTGATGGCCAGGTCGGGTATCGATGGGGTCGAAGCCAGTCGACTGCTCTCTCTCCATGAGGGCGATCTGGCGAAAGCCATTCGTTGAACGTTCCATGCGGCTCATGGCCCTTCTGCGGAAAAAAAACGATTACTTCAAAGGCCAGCTGTTAGATCCTCGATCCGACAACGCAGTACTGGTAGTCCCGTACTACATATCCAGACAGGAGTACCAGTCATGAAGAACGTCTCAAAGTTGAATTTAAGCCCCGAAATGGTCGAGAAGCAGACGCGGTTCCTGACCTTGTTGGCGAAACTGATTCGCGCCTACGGGGTTCTCGGTTTCGCAGTGTGCGCAATACTGGGCACGGCGGTGTTTTTCGGGGACAGTTCGTCAGCAGTCGACGAATATGGAAACAGCACCGACGACACGCTCATTCGTGGCATGGCCGTGATACTTGGTGGTGTCAGCAATGGAGCGATCTGCATTATCCTGGCCTCTCTGTTCGACAGTCTCAGGATCACGGCCGTGAACTCGGCAAGGGCCGCCAGTCTGGTAGCAGTCACGTCCTGATCTGACTCTGAAGCATCAGGAATCACACACAGTCTTCTGGCCATGTGGCCAGAGGGCTGTGTCTTTGGTACTCAGGATCTGAGATAGAAATACATCGCGGCGGCACATGCCAAAGGCAGGGAGATCAAGGCAATGGATCCAATCTTGTTTCTACCGCGAGCCATGGCCGTTGACTCGAGAATTATGATCACAAGACCTGATACACCGGCAGAGAACATCGCGGCCAAGGTCAGCATGTACAGGAATGGAACATCGAGATCCAGCGGCATGTTCCCTGACATCAAATCGAAGATATTGCCCTTGGGATGGTCGTTCTTCTCAGCAAAGCGAGCGGCAATAAGACAACCCACTGACGCCATTGTCGAAATGAAGAAAATGGCCAACAGCATGATGGTGATGCTTCGTCTGGGATTCCTGGTCGAGTCTTCTGCGGCCATGATGTAATCCTTGAAGACTAGGCCTGAATGGTGGCGACGTTTCCAACGCGTGCCGCAGCCTGATACCTGGCCATCCGCTTCTCGAGTCCTTCCATGGTCAGACCCTGGAGTCCCTCGAGGGCGAACGCACCCAGCGTGAAGCTGGCACTGACGGTCCCCCATGCCATGGCGGCCTGCAGATCGCTGAATTCCCAGCTTCCACGCGATGCGATGTGTCCCATGAAGCCGCCGGCGAAGGAATCGCCGCAACCGGTCGGATCGATCACCATCGTCTCATCGGCCGGATAGGCCGGAATGACCGCCACGCCCTCGGGCGTGACCAGGACGGCGCCATGCTCGCCCTTCTTGATGATGACGACCTTTGGACCCATGTCCATGATGGCCTTGGCGGCGGTGAATGGATTTCGATGTCCGGTGAGCAGCAATGCTTCCGAATCATTGATGATGATGCCGTCGATCTCGCCGAGAAGCCCGACCAGATCATCACGGGCGATGTTGATCCAGAGATCCATGGTGTCCGCGACCGTGAACTTCCGATTCGGCAGGCTCTCGAGGAAGCCACGCTGGACGCCGGGATGCGTATTGGCCAGGAAGACGACCTCGGAGTCCTGGAAGGAGCTGGGAATCGCCGGAGGAGCCTCCTCGAGGACGCCAAGCTCCGTGAAGAGGGTCTCGCGGTCGTTCATGTTGTCCAGATACTTGCCGCCCCACCGGAACGTGCTCGAGCCAGCTCGCGTCTCCAGGCCCGCCAGATCGATTCCCGGAAAGGATTCGAGCATCGAACGATGATCGGCCGGCCAGTCATCGCCGACGGCTGCCACGATTCGAGTCGGCGTGTAGCACGAGGCGGAGGCGGCGAAATAGGCGCATGATCCACCGAGGATGCCCTCAGCCGATCCAGTTGGTGTTTCGACGTTGTCGATACCGATGGTTCCGGTGACGATCAGTGACATGGACTTGGTCTCCCTGGTGGACAAGCCGCCAGATGTTTGATGGTTCTTGTAGTCGCCTGATGGCATGCACCAGATGATATCCGTGGAGCATGAAACGATGCTTCAGGAGGAGAGATCCTTATCGATCTCCTTGAGATCACGCCTGATCTCCCTTTGATCCTGCTTGATCTCATCGAGTGCGGTCTTCCATGATCTGCCCGATCCACGTACCCAGGCCGGCAGGAGCCATACACAGAGAATGACTGGCCACACCAGATTCAGTGTGAGATCCGCGACGTAGATGGGTGTGTGATCCCCATACAGCGGCGCATCTATGTTCTGATTGAACACGGACCAGGCCTCGAAGGTCGCCCATAGGAACCAGCCGATCGAGAGGATGGCCCATACGGCTGCTCCGATGATGGCCCAGGACTGTCGTGCAGCCAGGCAGATTCCTATGATCATCGCCGCGGTCGAGAGCCCGATCCTGATGTATCCCATGATTTCCAGGAAACGTGGCGTTGGCAATGAATCCATGATCGCCTTGGCGGATTCGGCCGTTTCGACACCGGCCAGATTGAGCATGCCTATGGAGAACGTCTTGACGACACCACCGACGGCGATTCCGAATCTGTGATCATGCAGATCCTCCGAGATGTTGGCCAACTCCTCGCCGATCTCGATGGTCGTCCACCCGTAGGTCCCACCGAAGATGCCCAGCAGGAACATGCCTGTCCCAAGCACCCCCGCCCAGTAGCCAACGGGATACTTGCTTGTGACCATCGGACTCATGATGGACGCTCGAGTCTGTCGAGGACGATCGTCTGGGGATGTATCGCTGATGGAATCATGTGTTCATATCTCGGGAGTAATGTTCCGGATCGGATGATCAGAAGTGGCGGTTTGTCATGGGTTCGAACATCTAGGCTGTCTGGGCAAGCTGCTCGTCGTCATGCTGGAGAAAGGAATTGCCGAAGTAGATGCCCCAGGGAACTCCGATCATCGAGCCGGCGACCCAGTCGATCGGAACAGGGATGAGCAGATGTGGAAGATTCCCCTGCATGTACATGGTGGCCAATTCGTTGGATGGGATCATGAAGCCCAAGGCCCATTGTGACAAGGCCCCGATCAATACGGGTGCCACGACCAGCAGCAACGGCTGGGCGTGAGGAGCGAGCATCCTACCGATCATACCCACGGCAATTCCACCGGCAATCACGGACGCGACGGCCTGCCCTCGCAATGGAGACTGGGCAAAGAGCCACACGACGGGAAGAACCGCAAGCCCGCTGAGCATGAACATGCCCGCCGATGAGCTGGTAGCCCAGTTGTCGTTGATCTTCGAACCTTCCCTTGGCTGGACGAATCGCAGCGGGCCTGAGACCAGATAGATTCCGGTCGTCATCAGAAGGACCACGAGCGTCCAGGCCATGCTCTCGATGGCCACCCATTTCATGCTCCCCGCAAAGGCGATGAACTCGACCCCCTCCAGACGCCAGGCAAGCCAGGCGAGACCGAAGCCCACGACCACGAGCCCCTTGTTGGCGGAGCGGAGCAGGCGACCAGCCGACGCTCCGATGAGAAATACCACGATCAGGGCCAGGGCCATCGAGACAATCGCAGCGGTCACGTTGTTGGCTTGGAGAATGGTCGGGCCGAAGCCGCCCCTTGGGGAAAGAAGCATCTGCTCGATTGACAGGAGTGCCAATCCGGAGAGCGTGACGGCCAGAAGAAAGATGATCCAGTCTCGAGTGGCCTGGAGCATCGATACCTCGGCACCCGGAACGGGGGGATCGCCGGGCCTATCCAGACTCTCCAGACGATCAAAAACACGTCGAATGCACACCAAATCCTCCAGTTCCCGGTTGGCTGCCGAAAATGTTTTCACCATTGGAACGGCCAGCCTGCGACTAATCAAGTCGACCTGTATCCTCTTGTCCGTGAATAATTCAAATGACAGCTCGTTGTGCCTTGATGGAAGCACTCTCACCATTGCCGATGTCGATGCCGTCGCCCACCATGGGATGAAGGTCTACCTCTGCGAAGAGGCGGCCATGACCATTGAATCCGCTCGTTCGATCATCGATAACGTCGCCGGTGGACCCGATCCTGTCTATGGAATCAACACCGGATTCGGCTCGCTTTCCCGCCACAAGATCGATGCGAACGATGTCGCTGGCATACAGCTCAATCTTCTTCGATCCCATGCCGCCGGTGTAGGTGATCATCTCCCCAGGGAAGTCGTGCGAGGCATGCTTCTGCTGCTCGCCGCCAGCTTGACCCGTGGTCATTCCGGAGTCCGTACCGTCGTGATCAAGGGGCTCATCGATCTGCTCAACGCCGACATCGTCCCGGTGGTTCCTTCGAGAGGATCAGTCGGTGCCTCGGGCGATCTGGCTCCGCTGTCACATCTGTGCCTGGTCCTGGTCGGCGAAGGCTCCGCCAGACAGGGGGCGGGCGACACGGTGGTTTCCGGTGCCGAGGCACTCAAGGCAGCCGGGCTCTCCCCCGTGACACTGGCTGCCAAGGAAGGTCTCGCGCTCATCAATGGCACGCACATGATGGCCGCCTTTGCGGCCCTCATGCTCAGGAGTGTCGACCGGGTCCTCGATACGGCGATCACCAGTGCCGCGATGGCCATCGATGCCTGCCTGGGTTCGGCCACTCCACTTGATGAACGTATCCATCAGGCCCGCAACCAGAATGGTCAGCGACAAGTCGCCAAGAGGCTGCGAGAAGCACTCGATGGAAGCACGATCCTTCCCAGTCACGCGGATGACGATCCTCGCGTGCAGGATCCCTACTGTCTTCGAGCCACACCTCAGGTACTGGGTGCCGCCTTCGATGCCGTCGAATACGCCAGAGGGGTCATCAACGACGAACTGGGCGCCGTCACGGACAATCCTCTCGTATTCGAAGGTGGAGACATCCTCAGCGGGGCGAACTTCCACGGGATGCCCCTGGCGATCGCCATGGACACCCTGTGCATCGCCTTGTGTCATGTGGCAGGGATCGCCGAAAGACGCGTCTACTGGATACTTTCAGGACATGATGGTGTGAACAAGGTCCCCGTCTACATGAGCCCATCCCCGGGTCTTCATAGTGGATTGATGATCGCCCAGTACACGGCTGCCGCCTGCTGCAACGAGATGCAGACGCTGGCAACACCGGCCAGTGTCGCCAACATCCCCACGTCCGCTGGCATCGAGGACTACAACTCCATGGGAGCGACCTCCGCCCATCAGCTTGCAGCAAGCCTGCGGCTCTGCCGGGATGTCATCGCCATCGAGCTGTTGATCATGAGTGAGGGGCTCGAGCATCATCGTCCGCTCCTGAGCGGTGATCAGGTGGAGCACGTGCATCGTCTGGTCAGATCGGCGATTCCACCATTGACAGGCGATCGCCCGCCCGGTCCGGACATCGAGAAGCTGGCCGACATGATCCAGCGTGGCGATCTGGGCTGATTCGACCTTCAACTCCCAGCGTGACTACGATGGTGAAACAGTATTTTCCGAGGATCCACAGATGTCGACCAGCAGTCCCACACGAACGATAAAAGCACCCCATGGCACCGAGCTCTCATGCAAGACCTGGCAGGCCGAGGCCGCGATGAGGATGCTCATGAACAACCTCGATCCGGAAGTCGCGGAGCTTCCGGAGAACCTCATCGTCTACGGCGGACGAGGCCAGGCGGCACGCTCATGGGAAGCCTTCGACGCCATCATCAAGTCTCTTCAGGAGCTTGATGCCGACCAGACTCTGCTCGTCCAGTCGGGCAAGCCCGTCGGTGTCGTCCAGACGCATGTCGATGCACCGAGAGTGATGATCGCCAATTCGAACCTCGTCCCCCATTGGGCGACGCAGGAGCACTTCGACGATCTGGCCGCCAAGGGACTGATCATGTATGGCCAGATGACGGCCGGCTCGTGGATCTACATCGGCACCCAGGGCATACTTCAGGGAACCTATGAAACCTTCGCGGAATGCGCCCGCCAGCACTTCGGTGGAACACTCAAGGGTAGATTGGCCGTCACCGCAGGTTGCGGTGGCATGGGCGGCGCCCAGCCGCTTTCGGTCACGATGAACGAGGGCACATGCCTCATCGCCGATCTCTGTCGCGAACGCCTCGAGAAACGCGTCCATGATCGATATCTCGATGAGATCATCGAGGATCTCGATACAGCCATCGATCGAGCCGTGCAGGCCAGGGACGCCGCCGAAGCCGTCTCCATCGGCTGGCTTGGCAATGCCGTGCACATGCTGGAAAGGCTTGTCGAGCGCGACATCACGCCCGATGCGCTCACCGATCAGACATCTGCCCATGACTGCCTGGAAGGCTACTGGCCGCACAACATGGATCGCGTGCAGGCGGAAACCCTGCGACGAGAGGATCCTGATGCCGCCGTCGCCGCCTCCATCGACTCGATGACCAGGCATGTCGAACTGATGGTCGAACTGATGGACCGTGGCGCGACGACCTTCGACTACGGCAACAACATTCGTCAAAGAGCTCTGGACAATGGATATGCCAGAGCGTTCGACTTCCCCGGTTTCGTGCCCGCCTACATCCGTCCCCAGTTCTGCCTCGGTCGAGGCCCCTTCAGGTGGGCGGCGCTCTCGGGAGATCCAGAGGACATCGCCGTCACAGACCGTGCCCTGATGGAGCTCTTTCCCGAGGATGAAAGCCTGCATCGATGGCTCAAGCTTGCCGAGGAACGCGTCGCCTTCCAGGGGCTGCCCTGCCGCATCTGCTGGTTCGGTCTTGGCGAACGCGACCGGGCCGGCGTGCTCTTCAACCAACTGGTGAGAGATGGAAAGGTGAAGGCACCGATCGTGATCGGTCGAGATCATCTCGACTGTGGTTCCGTCGCCTCCCCGAACCGTGAAACCGAGGGAATGCTCGACGGCACCGATGCCGTCAGCGACTGGCCTCTGCTGAACTTCGCGGTCAACATCGCCAGCGGCGCCAGCTGGGTCTCGTTTCATCATGGTGGTGGCGTCGGCATCGGATTCAGTCAGCATGCCGGTCAGGTGATCGTGGCCGATGGGACGCCCGAAGCCGAAGCCCGATTGAAGAGAGTGCTCACCAACGATCCGATGATGGGTATCTTCCGTCATGCCGATGCCGGCTATGACATCGCCAAGGATTGTGCACGAGATCAGAATGTGCAGATCCCGATGAAGGACTGGTGATTCGAGACGATGTCGATCCGCTATCTCATCAATGCTCGACTGGTAACCCTCGCCGGTGGTGAAGGACCGTTGCGTGGGTCCGCCATGCAGGATCTGGGAATCATCGAGAAGGGCTGGGTTCGCATCGATGGCTCGACCATCTCCGAAGTCGGCGAAGGCATTCCCGATGAGCTTGAAGAAGGCACCGTGCTCGATCTTGGTGGTAGAACGGTCCTTCCCGCCTGGGTCGACTGTCATACCCATGCCTGCTGGGCCGGCAGCCGTCTGGATGAATTCGAGGCTGGACTCCGCGGTGTCGAGTATCTCGAGATCCTCAAGCAAGGTGGCGGAATCATGTCCACTGTGAGGGCCGTGCGAGAGACTTCGCTGGAACGTCTGGTCGAGATGCTCAACATACGTCTTGGACAGATGGTCACATTCGGAACGACTGCCATGGAGGTCAAGTCGGGGTACGGACTCACGACTGCCGATGAGCTCAAGATGCTCAGAGCCATCCATGCTGCCTCGAGATCGCAGGAGGTGACGATTCTGGGAACCTTCCTCGGTGCGCATGCCAAGGACCCGGATGTCCCCAACTACGTCGATCAGACCATCAAGGAGACTCTGCCGGCTGTCGTCGAGGAGTTTCCCGGAATCTGCTGCGATGCCTACTGCGAGGAAGGCGCCTGGTCCGTCGATGAAACAACGAGGCTGTTCAGCACAGCCATCGAGATGGGATGTCCCATCCGGGTTCACACAGATCAATTCAATTCGCTTGGCATGACCAGACGAGCCATCGAGATGGGCGCCAGAAGCGTCGATCATCTCGAGGCGATCACGCCCGAAGACATCACGCTGCTGGGAGATTCCTCGACGATCGGCGTCATCCTTCCATCCAGTGGATTCAGTCTCGATCAGCGATATGCCCCCGGAAGAGCCTTGATAGATGCCGGAGGAGCCGTCGCGATCGCGACGAACTACAACCCCGGATCGGCTCCCAGCCCAAGCATGCCGATGACCATCTCGCTTGCCTGCAGACGAGCAGGCCTTCTCCCCAGCGAAGCCATCGTGGCCGCGACTCGGAACGCCGCGTGCGTGCTTGGTCTGGAATCGAGCCATGGCCGCATCGAGTCGGGCATGCAGGCAGACATGCAGATCTTCGATTGCCACGATGAGCGTGAGCTGGGCTGGTCGTTCGCCACCCCACCGCCTCCCCTGATCATCTGTCGTGGCGAAGTCATCCAGTTTCTTGGAGACGCCGAGCTCGACAGTCAGGATGAATCCGAATGACATGCCCGGAGACCCGTTGATGCTTCTCAAGAAACAACGAGATATCGAATCCGCCGCGGCGGCCGCGGACAAGGTGTCCCTGGTGCATCATGCGCTGGTTGAATTCCTCAAGGCGGGACAGACTCTCTCAGATGTCGACCGGTTCATCGGTCAGACGCTGGAGTCGTTGTCCTGCAAGAGTGCCTTTCTGAGATACCGGATCCCGGGGCACCCACCCTTTCCCAGCCACTCCTGCCTGTCGCCCAACGACTGCGTCGTCCATGGAACTCATCTCATGTCCACCAAGCCGATCGAACCGGGCGACATCCTCTCCGTCGACGTCGGCGTCAGCTACAAGGGGTGGATCGGGGACGCCGCCTGGAGCTACGGAATCGAAGCCGTCAGCGAGACGGCCATGAACCTGATGATTGCTGGCCGTGAATCACTGCGTGCCGGATTGGATGCGATGCAGCCGGGGAGGCCCCTGATCGACTGGGCCAAGGCCGTCGAATCACATGTTGAATCAGCAGGCTTCACCCTGGTCAGAGGACTCGGCGGACATGGATATGGCCGTCGTCTCCATGGACCACCGTTCATATCGAATGTCGTTCCTCGCAGACCCGGTGAATGGCCCGATGCCTTCCGCACCTTCGAGCCGGGGCTGCTGGTCGCGGTCGAGCCGATGCTCAATGCCGGTGGGCCCGATATCACCAATCCTCAAGGCCAGTGGCCCATACACTCCGAGGATGGTTCGCTGAGTGTCCATTACGAAGCGGATGTCCTGATCACGGAACATGGTCGGGACGTATTGACCGAGTCGATGTTCGATCTTCCCGATATCGTGGGCTGATTCGCTACCAATTTCCAACCAGAAGGCGTCATCAATGACATCATTCATCCTCCTCACCTGCTTTCTTCTTGTTCAGCCGGCCCAATCGAATCTGGACTACCCGGATACCCCGCGAGGCTCGACCGTGGACGACTACCACGGGACGGCCGTTGCCGATCCGTATCGTTGGTTGGAGGAGGATGTTCGCACGAGCGATCGCGTATCCGACTGGGTCGATGCCCAGAATGAGGTGACCTTCGGATACCTGAACGAGATCCCGCAGCGAAACGAGATCAGGGATCGCATCGAGACTCTGTGGGACTACGAGAAGTATCGAGCGCCCTTCAAGGTCGATGACCGGTACTACTACTACGCCAACGACGGCCTGCAGAACCAGTACGTCCTCTACGGCATGGATTCGCTCGATTCAGAACCCGAGATTGTCCTTGATCCAAACACATGGTCGGACGACGGAACCGTCGCGCTCAGCGGTCTCGGATTCAGCCAGGATGGCCAGTACATGTCGTACGGGATTTCCAAGGCCGGATCGGACTGGAAGAGCTGGAAGATACGCAACCTCGAGACCGGAGCGGATCTTTCCGACTCGGTCGAATGGAGCAAGTTCTCAGGCACCGCCTGGCGACCTGATGGCAGCGGCTTCTTCTATGCTCGATATGAAGCCCCCAAGGATGGCGAGGGACTCATCGAAGTCAATGAGAACCAGGAGCTCTGGTATCACGTCCCGGGAACAAGCCAGGACAAGGATGTGCTGGTCCACCGAGACTCCGACAATCCGACCTGGGGCTTCTCACCAACGGTCAGCGAGGATGGACGATATCTGATCATCTCGACCTGGCGAGGTGGAGAGCCGAACAAGGTTTCGTATGTCGATCTTTCCAGGGACGACTGGACGGTCGTTCCGCTGATAGACAACTTCGACAATGCCTGGTCGTTCGTCGGCAATGACGCCGGATACCTCTACTTCAACACGAACATGGATTCGCCGAGAGGTCGTCTCGTGGGCTTCGACATCGCCGATCCGACGGTCGTCCGGGAGATCATCCCCGAACAGGAGTCCACGCTTCGCGGAATCTCCCACATCGGCAACGGCTTCGTCGCCCAGTATCTGAAGAACGCCTCGAGCAAGGCCTTGCGATACGACATCGATGGGAGACTCATCGGCAGCATCGATCTGCCGGGAATTGGCACGGCAAGTGGATTCGGTGGACGCCACGATGATGACGAGACCTTCTACTCGTTCTCCAGCTTCACCACTCCCCCCAGCATCTATCGGGTCGATCTGAAGACCAACGAGCAGACGCTTCTTCGCCAGGCGGAGGTCGATTTCAATCCAGATGATTTCGTGGTCAACCAGGTGTGGTATCAAAGCGCCGACGAGACGCTCGTTCCCATGTTCCTCTGCTACAAGAAGGGCCTTGTCCGTGATGGGAGCAATCCGACGCTGCTCTACGGCTACGGCGGCTTCAACATTCCACTCACCCCCTACTTCTCACCCACCAGGATCACCTGGATGGAAAGAGGCAACGTCTATGCGGTCGCCAACATCAGAGGTGGTGGCGAATTCGGCGAATCCTGGCATGATGCCGGGACCTTCTCCCGAAAGCAGAACGTCTTCAACGACTTCATCGCCGCTGCGGAATGGCTGGTAGAGAACAAGTACACGAGCCCGGAGAACCTTGGCATACAGGGTGGAAGCAACGGCGGCCTGCTCGTCGGGGCCTGCATGACACAGCGGCCGGACCTGTTCGGCGCCTGCCTGCCCGCCGTTGGCGTCATGGACATGGTGCGATTCCCCGAGTTCACCATCGGCCACGCCTGGACGAAGGAATACGGTGATCCGAAGGATCCGGAGCAGTTCAAGGCCATCTGGGAGTATTCCCCCTATCACCGCCTCGAGTCGGGCACCAGCTATCCGCCAACCATGGTCACGACCGCCGACACCGACGACCGAGTCGTACCCGGGCACTCGTTCAAGTTCGCGGCCGCTTTGCAGAATGCACACAAGGGCGAGGCGCCGGTCCTGATTCGAGTCGAACGCTCAGCAGGGCACGGAGCCGGCAAGCCGACATCGATGAGAATCGACGAGGCGGCAGACACCTATGCGTTTCTGGAGGCCAATCTTTCACCTCAGCGATCAACACCGAGCCAGTGAGCCAGACGTCCGGGAGGAACCTCCTCGATGCCCGGCCTTTCGCCTGTGACGGCGGAAGCGGCGAGGTAGCCGCTTCGGACGGCGCCTTCCATGGTCGCTGGCCAACCGGTATCGCACCAGTCTCCGGCGACGAAGAGCGAGTCCACATCTCCACCTTCCACGCCCACTGGACTTGGCCCAGCCGATGGACGGCATGACTCGATGGAAGCTGTCGCCGAGAAGGTCGCTCTCTTTTCCTTCACGGCACGAACGGAGCACGGCGTCAGTCTCGCAGTCTTTGGAAGCGCCTGATCGGTGACGGTCCGAACACGCTTGAGAATCGATTCCTCGTCAAGGCCCATCCAGTCGTCGGCGGCGCTGATGACCATGTGCAGGTGCTGTCGACCCGAGTCATCGACCCCCTTGTTGAAGATCCAGTGAACAGGCTGTCCGGCGAGCACCAGATGGGGCAGATCCATGACCGGCTCTGGCCAATGGACATGCACACCGAGTATCGGGCTGAATTCGAAGGATTCCAGATGCCTCAGACGACGATCGGTCGATCGTGTGGATGCGGGAAGCAGCTTCGCCAGGCGGTCGGGCGGAACCGTCGAGATGACGGCGTCTGCACGTTCCATGGAGTCGCCCGTCATGACGCCCACGGCCCGACGCCCCTCCAGACATATCTCCCGGACGGAACAGCCCAATTCCAGTGTTCCGCCGGAGTCGACGAGTATCTTCTCGGCGGGGTCGTAGAGTTCCGCCAACGGAACGGTCGAAAGCCCCATCGTGCCTGCCCATCGACCCGGGAGGAACGCCTCCTGAAATACCTGCATGCCGTGAACGGCTGCCGTTTCCGACGATGGAAGATTGCAGGCACTCACGATGATGGTGTCCCAGAACAGACGGATGGTCTCGGAAGACTGGCCCGTCGATTCGAGAAAATCCCCGAAGGTGCGGCCGCTGTATCGCGACCGGAGCCGATGGCCGCCTCTGAGCATGGCCAGCATCGCACGTCTGACTTCCTTCTTCTGACGGGGAGTCATCAGCTTCATGCGAAGGAAACTCGCTGCCGTGTGGAACGGCGCGGGCAGACGGCCAGGTGCCAGAAGATCGATCCCGCCATCTTCACGCCACCAGAAGATCCGCTCGTGCCACTCGATCATGTCCGAGACATCCAGTCGCTCGTAGAGCGACAGCAGCGCGGTGCAGCAGCCCATGAGGACGTGCTGGCAGTTGTCCAGTGACTGGCCGCTTCTCTGATCGGGAAAACTGGTGGCACGACCGCCAAGCTTCTTTCTCGTCTCGAGAATGGTCGGCTGCCAGCCGGCATCAGCCAGCTTGACCGCCGCGGAGATTCCGGCGAGTCCTCCTCCGATGATCAGTGCACGACGACTCATTGGATCGTCGCCTTCACCTTGGCGGCGAGTGCGATGGACAGTTTCCGGAGACTGCCCAGTCGCACTCGTTCACTGCCTGATATAGCGGCGGGATTTCGAGCGATTCTTCGAAGCAGTCCGTGATAGATGCCGGTCATCGCCTGAAGGGTCGGACGACAGGAACTGGTGATCATCGCATCCAATGGAGCCGATTGCCGATAGTGGGTCTCGGCTATTTCAACCAGCGACCTGACCAGAAGCGTGCATCGATCGGGATGGGCCCAGTCGAGAAGGGAAGGAACGTCGAGTTCACAGGATTCGAGCATGTCCACCGGCAGATAGATCCGCCCGTTGGCATGATCCTCTCGAACATCCCGAAGGATATTGGTCAGCTGGAAGGCCAATCCCCTCTGATCAGCCAGTTCTGGTGCAGACGAATCGTCGAATCCCCAGATGCTGATGCAGACCTGGCCGACGCTCGAGGCCACCTGGCGACAATAGTCGACGAGTTGCCCCATCGTCTGAGGCTGGACGAATTGGAGATCGGCCACCTGCCCATCGATCATCTCGTCGAAGGGCTTCTCATCAAGCTGGTAGTGGTTGACGATCGCATGGAAGGCTCGCCACATTGGATCATTCGACGGAAGATTGCCGGCAATGGCCTGATGGGTGTTACCCCTGAAGCGATCGAGATTCTCGGCAGCTGCCTCAGGATCGCTCAGACCCGCTTCGTCATCCGCGAGATCATCCGCTTGTCTCATCCAGGCGTATATGCAGAACAGGGACGATCTCTGGGGCTCTGGAAGCAGACGCAGACCATAGTAGAAGTTCCGGGCCTCTCTTCGAGTGACTTCCCTGCAATGATCGATGGCTGCCTGGTCGCATTCCAGTTGAGATAGGGTCGTCATGCCACGGATCTCCGGGCTGCTCTCCTGGACAGAAGCAGCAGCGAGAGCTTCTCGAAGAGGTTGATCTTGGGCCTGAACAGGATGGTCTCGTAGTTGATCCGCTCGATCTTGCGAAGGATGGTCGACCCCCCGGCTGCGAAGAGCCAGATCATAGGCCTGAGTTCAGGCGTAAGTCTTTCGAGCAACGGATCGATCTTCTCAAAGCCCGGCCAGGTCCGTTTGACGATGGACTGCATCATCGCACGCCATTCGTCCAGGAATTCATGATCCGGCGAATGACCATGCTCGATCGTCCAGCGAAATCTGTCTTCGAAGGACTGGATGGACCCATGGCATTCTGCAGGAATGTAGATGCGATCACGCTCGACGAGATCGCGACGCGCATCCTGCCAGTGATTGGCCAGCTGAAGCGCCGTGCAGATGGCATCACTGGCCGCAAGCGTCGCCTGATCGTGATCCTGATCCGCAAGCCGGAGGACGAGTCGGCCCACTGGATCGGCACTTCTCGAGCAGTAATCGACAAGCTGATCCCAGGTGTCATATCTGCCGATTCGCTGATCCTGCTCGAAGGCATCGATCAGATCCAGAAAAGGCTTCGATTCGAGACCGTATCGTTCTCTGATGGAGGCGAGGGCGATGAAGACCGGATGATGAAACCCCTCGCCGGCAAAGCAGGCGTTGAGCTCGTTTCGCCACCAATCCAGCAGCTCGAGGCTTCTGGAATGATCCTTGATCTCATCTCCAAGATCATCCGCCCATCGGCAGAAGGCATAGACGACGGCCGCCCCCTCCCGCATGGGCTCGGGGACCATCCGGGACAGGACCGAGAAATTCTCGTAATGGCCAAGCGCCAGACGCCTGCAATAGGCCATGGCCTCCCCGGTACTGGTCCCTGGGCGTTGCCCGGGGCCCCAGCGATCCAGTTGCTCGATGATTGAGTGGACGCTCATATGGTCTCAGTCCGATGGAAAGATGCACACTGTATCGTCAGATCCGTCTACAATCCCATTAAAGGTTTCCGACCCCCCCCATGAAGATCATTCTTGCCAATCCCCGCGGCTTCTGTGCCGGCGTATACATGGCCATCGACGTCGTAGACCAGCTTCTGGACGTCGTGGAAGGCGATACGATCTACGTCTATCACGCGATCGTGCATAACAAGCATGTCGTGCAGAGATTCGAGGATCGTGGCGTGATCTTCATCGAGTCAATCGATGACGTCCCTGAGGGATCAATCGTGGTATTCAGCGCCCACGGCGTCAGTCCTGAAGTGCGTAAAGAAGCCAAAGCCAGAAAATTGACCGCCATCGATGCGACCTGTCCGCTTGTGACCAAGGTTCATGCCGAAGCCATTCGCTACGCCAGACGTGGATGGCAGATTGTTCTCATCGGCCATCGCCGCCATCAGGAAATCATCGGAACCTATGGAGAGGCGCCTGACTCCATCCAGATCCTGGAGTCCGCCGAAGGCATCCCAAGCCTGAAAATCGATGACCCTTCCAAGGTCGTGTATCTGACCCAGACCACGCTCAGCCTTGATGATGCCAACAAGATCATCAATGCGCTCAAGGAAGCCTATCCCGAAGTCAACAGTCCTCCCAGCGAGGATGTCTGCTACGCCACCACCAATCGGCAGTGGGCGGTTCGCCAACTGGCTCATGACTGCGACCTGGTCCTGGTCGTCGGTAGCCAGAACAGCTCCAATTCGCTTCGTCTCACCGAGATCGCCCATGCGACGGGTACCAATGCCGTCCTGATCGACGATGTGACCGAACTCACCGACGACCTGCTCGACGGAAAGGATCGGGTCCTCGTGACCGCCGGTGCCAGCGCCCCCGAGGATCTCGTCCAGTCACTGGTGCTGCATCTCGTTCACAATCATCATGGCGAGGTGGAGCAGCATGACGTCTTCCATGAAAGCGTCGACTTCGGACTGCCCGGCACGCTCAAGAAGTTCATGCGTTCACGCGATGTCAATCCTGATGGAAGAAGAATCATGATGGACAACATCGCATCGACAGCCGCCTTCCTCGAGTCCCACGGTATCGATCAGCAGGTTGTCGATCTGACAATCTCAGCAGCAAGCTGATTATCCATGAAGCATCTGCTAGATCTGACACTCGATGAGTTCAGCGACATCTGCGTCAATGCGGATCGTCCGGGCTATCTCGCCAAGCAGGTCTTCAACTGGATCTACCAGAAGAATGTGGTCGAGTTCCATTCGATGACGAATGTCTCGAAGGCCGACAGGCAGTGGCTCGAATCGAGGTACTGCGTCTTGAGAAGTCGCGTGGATCGATTCCAGCAGGCCACCGACGGCACCGTCAAGCTACTCCTTGGATGGGATCCGCCGGCCGAGGACTCCCTGCCGCAGATTCATGACCAGAGCGATCTCCGCCAGACCGAGACGGTCATGATCCCCGCCGCGAAGAGACGCACGGCATGTGTCTCATCACAGGTCGGCTGCCCGGTGGGCTGTCGATTCTGCGCATCGGGAATCGGAGGTCTCGAAGGCAATCTGTCCGCCGGACAGATCGTCGAGCAGGTTCTTCGGCTCAAGATGGACGAAGAGGTCGATCGGATCACGAACGTCGTGTTCATGGGCATGGGCGAACCGTTGTCGAACGAGAACGCCGTCACCCGCGCGATCCGCATGCTCAACGCCTCCTGGGGCATGGGAATCGGTGCTCGTCACATCACCGTATCGACCGTCGGACTCCCCAAGGCCATACGTCGATTTGCCAAGTTCGATCTTCCAGTGACACTGGCCCTGAGTCTTCATGCTCCCAACGATGAACTCAGGCGATCGCTGATCCCCTGGGCGGACTACTCGACGGTGGACGAGCTCCTCTCCGCCTGCCAGAAATGGTTTGAAGTCAGTGGTCGTGAAATCACCTTGGAATACCTGCTTCTTCGCGGCGTCAACGACAGGGTCGAGCATGCAAGGCAGCTTGCAAGAATCGCATCCAATCTTCGATCAAGCGTGAATCTCATCCGCTACAACGAAGTCAAGGGACTCCCCTACGAGAGACCCTCCACGGTCGATGTCAGGGAATTTCAGCGGATTCTCAGGCGGCACGGTGTTCGAGCCACGATCAGGGCCAGTCGCGGCCGCGACATCGCGGCTGCCTGCGGGCAGTTGAGATACGAACAACGCTCCAAGGGTGCCTAGTTCGCGAACAGGCTCATGCACATCACAACCAGCCAGATGACGCTGCTGCAGGCACCCAGCACCATGGCTGCCATGCCGGTGATCAGGCCCGCTCTTTGCAGACCATGACCGTCGAGCCTGTCATCGGACTCGAGCTGGATGGCCGCCTGCTGCGATCGGAACATCGCCATCCATCCGAAGAAGAAACCGATCACGGGAACCACGCAAAGCATGAATCCGAGAACGCCATAGACGACGGCCGGAGTGGCGCTGGGGGCCAGCCCCCTGATGGAGTCCCCGGATGATTCAGGCGTACTCATCTGTCTCCTGACGAAGTAGATCCCTCAGACGCTCCGGATTGATTCTCCTCAGTCGACCATCGAGCGCCATGTCATGCAGTTCCTGCATGGTCTTGAGCCACCTGTCATAGTCGTGCTCTGCACCGGTTGCCGCTCTGAGCAGAATCTCCTGAACGAGCCTTCTGACCAGACGATCACGACGGGTCGCTCTCCATGAAGTCGGGAGAACATGTCGGCCGGCCGCGAGAATCCTCGCCAACCAGTCGCTGGTTCTCAAGTCGACCCGGAATCGCCACCTCGCCAATGTCAGTTCGAGTCGGGTGAGATATCTCACCTCGACGACATCTCCACGAGCCAGGTGGACATTGAGGCGCTGACGGGTATGACGCCTGTGCTCGCTGCTGATTGCCATCGACGCCAGATAGATTGAATCTCGCGCCAGATAGGCTTCCGCCAGGGGCAGAATGGCCTTGCTTGTCAATGCGCGACCAGTATCGGACCGATCGGCGTTGTAGAGCGAGACGATCGCATCGGCGAACCGCTCTGCATAGTCGAACCCTCCCCAGGTAACGCATCGACGCAGAGCGACGGCCAGATCGCAGTACGCCTCGCGCCCCTCCTCGGTGTTGTCCAGATCCGGGATGTCGTAGTACACACGCTGAGTGAGCCGGGCGAACCGTTCGGATCGACCGCGGGTCCCCATTCGATGCCTGCCCAGTGCGGGTGTTCGTTGCCGTCTGATGAACCGCTCCGCCGTCTCGGCGTTCGGATCCTCACCCGGGCGACGAAGACCCTTGGAATGCTGCGCGAAGTATCGCCCGAGACTGAAGGCCTCCATCGACCTGGCATACCCCATTGCCTCCAGTTCCCGGAGCGCTCCTTCAATCGAATCGGCACTCAACGGCACGGCCCCCATCTGGTAGGCGGTCCCCAGCTGCGCGAGATCGGCCAGTCTCTCATTGTGGAAACGCCATCGACAAAGATCGGTGTAGTCCTCGATGACCTGACCTTCCGGATGAAGAAGCTCACGGAAATAGGCCGCTATTTCGGTCGTTGATTGGGAGGCCAGCTCTCGGTCCATCTGATCCTCGAACAGCCCGATGTTGATCACGCCACGAGTTCGACCGGGGGCGGCGACTCTGAGCACGCCATCGGGACTCACGGAGAGCAGTCCCTGTGCACGATCGAGAGAGAGCAGCAGATCCGCCTCACCCCAGGGGATAGTCGCTCCGATGGCGGCGGCCTCCTCGTCGGATCGAGGTCTGCAGAAGGATACCTGGGCCCAGGCACGACGCCCGGCGCCGGTGGGCGCGGGAAGCATTCTCGCCTGCACGTGGTATCCCATGCGGGTACCGGCCATCAGAAGCACACGCGCCGCGAGTCCCGGCGACTTGCCTCGCAGCCCGGCTATGTGAACGGACCATGAGGCAGCATCGGCATGAATCGGAGTCGGTGGCTTCAGCTTCTTGTCGACATCGATCAGCTCTCGGATCGGAGGACGATTTCGATGCACCTCGACCTGTTCGACCAGAAGCTTGACTCGCCCACCAAGTCGAGGTGGCCATCGCCAGGGAATCGCCTCGCGGCTCGTCCGCGTCTCCAGGGCAGCCGCGTGACGGACGGCCTCCACCTCAAGCTCCGCAAGCATTGGGGGTTGACGGATCACACTGGCCCGATCGGCTGGCCATACGATCCGCTGCATCGGCTGAAACCCCCGCTGATCGACCTTCAGCATCTCCGCTTCGATCGTGTTGACGTTGAATCGAGTCGGTGGGCCATCGTCGATGATGATCACCACGAGGCCGGACTCATGCAGCGATTCCCGTAGCATTCGACGCAGTCGGCTTGTTTCCGCAAGCGTGCCGCGTTTGATGTGTATCTGGGCCGCATGATCGGCTGGAACGGCGGCCCGGGCCAGGCGTTCGAGATCGACACGCGATGAACCATGTGGCTGGGCGACCATCAGAATCCAGGAATCGCTTGAGATCGCGGCCTGCCTGACTGCGGCGGCTCCATGCCTGAAGAAACTCGGTCCGGAAAAGGTCTCGACATAGACGGGGCGGCCCTCGACGGGCCCGATGGCTTCACCATCCAGGAAGAGCCTGATGGGTGATGTATCCGGAGCCGCCTCATGCTCGTCCGGCTCGTCGATATCTGAATCGGACACGTTTTGATCGATGGCATCGACCAGTGTCGTCGCCAGCCGACGGATGGCCTCATGCTGACCGGCGGAGCCGAATCGTTCGACAAGCACGGGGACAGGCAGGGCCCGAGGCTCCTCCTGGAACTCCTCCCGGATAACGTCGTCTGTGGTGAAGTTTCGAAGAAGGTGCTGAAGCTTTCTCAGAAGACTCGATGGATGAAGCGACTCCCGGAATTCGAATCCATCCGTCTGCCCATCCTCGTCGGGAGGCAGCGATTCTCCCCAGACCAGTGCGGGATCCTCTCCGCGACGCCTGAGATCCTCGGCGACTCGAAGGACATCACGCTCGACGGTACCCGGCCGCGGCTCGATGACGACTACATTCCGGCATCGCTTGAGGAGTCTGGCCACTGCCGCGTCGTCCATGGGATGAATGACACCCAGATGAAGAACAGGAAGCTTGCCCGAGATCCCGAGGATCATCGCCATGTGTCGCAGGGCTCTATCCGCCGGGCCGATCGTGACGAATCCGATCGAGATGGCTTCACCCGGCGATGGAAGTGCACGCCATGAATTGAGTTCCAGTCGGCGGGCCATTCGAAGCGGTCCGCCCGTCTCCTGCCATCGAGGACGACGGCGCCGACGATGCCTCATGGGATCATCGATGTCCTCTTCTCCACGATTGGCTCGCAACGTGACCGATTCCGTGTTTCGGAGAACACTTCGATCGACGACCACGGCGGCCATTCCACGGTCTGAACGACTGATCCTCAGCACATTCTCGATGGAATCCCGTAGATGGGGAACATCACGGGCTTCCAGAACCGGAATGTCCTGACGTGCCAGCCGACCACGTATGTCGACCGCCGCGCTGTTGAGTGCGAGATCCTCGACGATCAGTCCCAGACCAGCACCATCAGGCAGTGGTCGCGAATTCGATTCAAGAAGATTCAGCGCCGCCGGCACTGTCGGCCCGGTGAGCACGGCAATCACATGCTGGCCTTGTCGGGCAGCCCATGCGGCCATCTGGGCAGCTCGCCCCGCATCAGCCATCCGATCGACTCTGAGACGGTGCATTCTGAGTAGTTCGGACAGATCGGGATTGGACTGTATGTCGTCGAGATCCGTGGTTGCCTGCGATGCGACGTAGACGACACGCTGAACACTGGGAAGACATTCAAGCGCACCCTTGAGAATGGCTTCGGCGGCCGACAGCGTCGTCGTCCCCGAGTGACGCCAGATGGGATGTTCGGGAGGCGAGGAGGGATTCGTCATGACCATCCATCCATGAGTCTCTCAACGGCATGGGCCACACCATCCTGATCATGCGAACGCGTCATCCTGTTCGCCACACGTCGCACGGCCTGGTCCGCGTTCTCGACTGCGATACCAATGCCCGCGCCGGCGATGAGCTCGATGTCGTTCAATCCGTCACCTATCGCCGCGACCTGTTCGAAGCCGATCTCGCTCGCTTCGCAGTACCGCGAGACCATGGTCCACTTGTTCACGCCTTGCATGAAGATTTCAAGCATGTGTACGCATTCTCCATCCCTGCCTACAGCCGGCCAATGTCGAAAGAATACACGATCGCCGAGCGTTTCCCTGATGCTCTCGGCGGCCCTTGCCATCTCCGCAGGGGTTCCCAGGCTGGCGATCCGGAGTGTGTATTGGAGTGAATCATCGTCCTCCAGATGATCAAGCCGCTTGCACTGGACCTCATGGAGATCGAGCCACCATTCCGACGTGGGATGCATCTGTTCACTGCCGATGATCGTGTAGTCGGTATCCGCGACGTGTCGATCCTTGAGCAGCATGACGGCGTGACCAAGGGATCGCAGAGTCGTCGTGACCAGATGGGAATCGGACTCCACAAGCGGCGTACGCTCCAGGGTTCTGCCTGAGGGCCAGTCCACCATGGCCGCCCCACTGGCGATCACCATTGGCCCCTGATACTCCAGTGAATCGAGGATGTCATGGCACTCCATGTGAGTGCGGCCGGTGGCGATCATGATTTCAATACCCGAATCTCGTGCCGCATGAAGCGCCCCGCGATTGACCGACGAGACCTGGCCTTGTGGACACAGGAGTGTTCCATCCAGATCGACCACGAGAAGACTGGGCATCTTGTTCATTCGCCGGACCCTACGCTTTCATGCAGACTGGAGCAACCTCGGAACAGACAGGAAGGCAACATGCTACGCTCGAGGCGTCCTTTCGAGTGACCTGAAATGAAAAGAGAAGACACCAATCCAGGCAACCGCCAGCT
>MDTG01193346.1_pt1 | contig 24499 bp, 24 predicted proteins | sample 811421 | NCBI WGS metagenome assembly MDTG01 (sample SAMN05326645, study PRJNA326480) | marine metagenome | isolation source: seawater | place: Pacific Ocean: South East | collected 2011 | reverse complement strand
TTCAAAATATAAATTTATATGAACAATCAAAAAAAAATTGCAATTATTAATTATGAAATGGGAAATATAGGCTCTATTGTAAATATGATAAAAAAAATTGGATTCAAAGTTTCAGTTGTAAATGATCCTCAAAAACTAACTTATTACGATTACTTAATACTTCCAGGGGTTGGAAATTTTGAAAGAGGAGTTAACCAGCTTAAAGATTTAAATTTTTATGATTTTCTTTCTTCAGAAATCAAAACCTTAGATACCAAGCTTCTCGGAATATGTTTAGGCATGCAGTTGTTATTTGATTCTAGCGAAGAGGGCGAAGGCGAAGGCTTAGGATTAATTAGAGGGAAAGTAAAAAAGTTTGAGAATTTAGATGCAGCTTCCAGAATTCCCCACATGGGTTGGAATTTTATAAAAAAGAAAAAAGAGCTGGAGATATTCGATTTTTGCGAAAAAAATTCAAGATTTTATTTTGTTCATTCTTACTTTTGCGATCCAGAAAATTTAGAAAATGTTTCAGCAACCTCAACATATGGAGGGAAAGAGTTTTCAAGTATAGTTAATTCTTCAAATATTTATGGAACTCAATTTCATCCTGAGAAGAGTCACAAGTTTGGATTTCAATTGCTAAAGGGTTTTCTACAACTTTAAATGAAATTACTTCCGAGAATAATTCCTTCACTGCTTCTCAAAAACGGAGGATTAGTAAAAGGAAAAAATTTTAAGGATCATGTTTATGTAGGAGATCCAATAAATGCTTTTAGGATTTACAACGATAAAGAAGTAGATGAAATATGTTTGCTAAATATTTCTAACGAAGAAAAGAACAAGATTCCATTTAATTTAATAGAACAAATAGCATCAGAGGCTTTTATGCCTTTCTCATACGGAGGAAATATCAATTCCATAGAAAACGTAAAAAGATTAATTAATCTTGGGGTTGAAAAGGTTGTTTTTAATTCTGCTCTTTATGAAAATAAAACTTTGATTGAGGAGTCAGTAAATTTATTAGGCTCTTCCTCGGTCACAGTATCGATTGATTATAAAAAAAATTTATTTGGAAAGAATAAGATTTTTTTAAACAAAAAGAAAAAGATGTCCAACCTTGATTTATTGGATTCTTGTCGACTAGCTGAGTCATTGGGAGCAGGCGAGATCGTAGCTTGTTGCGTTGATAAAGAAGGAACTATGTCTGGGTATGATTTGAAAGGTATAAAAGATATTTCAGATGAAGTTAAAATTCCTATCATAGCTAACGGAGGCGCTTCAAATCTTGAATGTTTTAAAAAAGTTATTGATTGCGGAGCATCGGCAGCTTCAGCTGGAAGTTTTTTTGTCTTTAGAGGTAGGTATAAAGCCGTGATGATTTCTTATCCTGGGCATAAGGAACTTTATGATCTTTTTGATGAATGATTAACTTACATTTATATCATAGTAATTTAACCTTTGAGACTAGAATTTTAAAAATCACAAAATTTTTAAAAGAATCATCCAAATTTAAAGAAATATTAATTTTAGGTAAGAGAACGGAAGGCCTTCAAAAAAAAGAAAAAATTGATCGAGTAAGAACTCTTATAAGAATCCAAAATTTAATAAGTGGTAGTTTTTTTATTTCAAAAGTTTTTGGATTTATAGAATGGAATATTAGGGTTTTTATTTTTTTATTTAACAAAAAAATAAATTTAGTAAATGCTCATAGTCTTACCGTGTTGCCTTTGGCTTTTTTTATAAGTTTTATAAATAATGCAAAACTTGTTTACGAACCACATGAAGTTGAAACAGAAACAGCAAATACGAAAAAGATTTTAAAAAAACCACTTAAGTTTTTAGAAAAATTTTTCATAAAAAAAGCCAATCTTATTTATACAGTTGGAGAGGATATTTCAGATTTTTATAATCAAAGTTATGGAATTGATGATGTAGACTTTGTTTTAAACATACCTGAGTTCCAAAATAGCATTTTAAAATCAAATATTTTAAAAAATAAATTTTCGATTAAAGAATCCTCACACTTGTTTCTGTATCAAGGATTGTTAAATGAAGATAGAGGGATAAAAATTCTGCTAGAAGTTTTTAAGAATCTTGATACGTCAATGAATTTGGTTCTTATGGGATATGGGCCTATGGAAAAGGAAATTAAAGAGGAAGCTTCTAAGAGTAAAAATATCTTCTTCCATCCAGCCGTATCTCAGACTGACCTTTATTCTTATACGAGTTCGGCAGATATAGGAGTATGCTTTCTTACCAATAATTGTCTGAGTTATAGATTATCCTTGCCAAATAAATTATTTGAATATTTTCATTCAAACATTCCAGTAGTTGTTAACGAATCTCAAATTTCATCCAAGAAAATGATTGAAAAGTATAACTGCGGCTTTGTTTTTCAAAACGATGTAAATGCGCTAAAAGAAGAAATTGTAAAGATTTCTCATGAACATATTAAAGAAAAAAAAGATAATATACACAAAGTAAAAGAGGCATATAATTGGAATGAGGAATTAAAAAAACTGCAAAAAATTTACTCAAATCTTTTAAATGACAGTAAATAATTTCAAAGAATGTAATTTCTGCTTGATGGACGAATCCGTAAAAGGGATAAGCTTTGATAATTATGGGCAATGTAATTTCTGCAAGTCTGCAAAAAAAAGATTATCAGATGAAGTTTATTATAAAGACAAGACTGAACTAAAAAAATTAGTTTCTAAAATAAAAAAAGATGGAGCCAATAAGGAATTTGATTGTGTTATTGGCATAAGTGGAGGAGTAGATAGTTCTTTTGTAGCTTATATTGTTAAAAAATTAGGATTGAGGCCTATTGCAGTTCATTTAGATAATGGTTGGAATACAGACCTATCTATTTCAAATATAAATAATCTTTTAGATAATCTAGGAATAGAGTTAATTACGCATGTAATAGATTGGGAAGAATTTAAAGATCTTCAAATTGCTTTTTTAAGATCATCAATTGCAAACGTGGAAATACCAACAGATCATGCTATAGGCGCCATTCTCTATAAAACAGCAACTGAACACAATATTAAGTACATTTTACATGGTGGAAATATTTCGACTGAGTCCATAATGCCTTCAACTTGGATGGAAAGTAATTTAGATCTGAATTTATTAAAAACTATTCACAAAAGATTTGGATCTAAAAAATTAAAAACCTATCCTCAAATGGGTTTATTAAAAATGGGTTATTACACTTTTTTTAAAAAAATAAAATTTATAGGTATTCTTAACTATTATGATTACAAGAAAGAAGAGGCAATAGAAACCCTTGAGAATGAAATGAATTGGAAGAGATACGAATCAAAGCATTTTGAATCAATTTTCACTAGATGGTTCCAAGGATACTTTTTGATTAAAAAATTTAGAATTGATAAAAGGAAAGCGCATTTATCAAGCCTTATTGTGGATGATCAAATGACTAGGGAAGAAGGTAAAGAAATTTTAAGTAAACCTCCTTATAAACCAGAAGATGCAGAAAATGATACTGCTTATATTAAGAAGAAACTTAATATTTCAGATATAGAAATGGAAAACATATTATCAGCAGACATTAAAAATGACCTCAATTATTCCTTTACTAGAAAATATCTTGATCTAATTAATCCACTTCTTAAATTAGCAAAGAGGGTAGCAATTGGAAGATAAATTTTTTAAAAAAGTCTTTGTTATATCCCCTCACACCGATGATGGTGAGCTAGGAGCAGGTGGATTTATATCAAAACTTATAGAAAGAAAATCTGAAGTGTTCTATGTGGCTTTCTCAACAGCTGAAAAATCTGTGCCTGATCATCTCCCAAAAGATATTTTGAAAAGTGAAGTTAAGGAAGCATGTAAAGAGCTCGGTATAGATCAAAAAAACCTTTTTATATACGATTACGAAGTCAGAAAATTAAATTATCACAGACAAGAGATTCTTGAAGAATTAATAAAGCTCAGGAATATTCATAACCCTGATTTGATCTTATTACCTACCAAAAATGACATTCATCAAGATCACTCGACAATGTTTAACGAAGGCTTAAGAGCTTTTAAGAATTCGACTATATTAGGATATGAATTAATTTGGAATAATTTAGAGTTTTCTTCTTCAGCATTTGTAGAACTTGAAAAAAAACATATAGAAAAAAAGATAAAAGCCCTTACAAAGTATAAATCTCAGAGTGAAAAACATTATATGCAATATGATTTTATAATGTCTTTGGCAAAAGTTAGAGGAATTCAAAGCGGTATAGAATTTGCTGAAAGTTTCGAGGTTCTGCGTTGGATAATAAAATAGTTTCTATAAGTTCAAAAAAAATTGCTGATTTTTTCGAGCTAAATTATTTTGGAAGAGACATAAGAATTTTTCGTCCTACAACAGAAAAAAAAATATTGAATGATTCAATTTTCTTCATAACAAACTTAAATAAAAATAAAATAGCTGAATTAAAAAAATTCAAAAATGTTTATTTACTTCTTTCATCAAAAGTTGACCGAAGTAAAATAAACTTAGATTGTCCTTATTCAATATGTGATAACCCTAGAGATACATTTTTCAAGATTGTTGAAGAATTTTTTTTTACAAAAAAAAGTATTTCCAAAACATTTATTCATCCGACAGCGCATATAGGTGAAGACGTAAAAATCGGGAAGAATGTATTTATTGATCGTGATGTTTTTATAGAAGGTCCTTGCAAAGTAGGAAATGGGTGTCATATCTCTTCAAAGTGTATTATTTTAGGAAAATGCGAAATAGGAGCCTCAACACATCTCTCCACGGAAGTCTTAATTGGTGAAGAAACTTTGAGCTTGAGAAAGGAAAACAAATTATTTAAAAATAATAAACATATAGGAGGAGTTATTATAGGAAAAAATTGTAGAATTGGTTCTAGATCTTTGATTTCAAAGGGAACAATAAATGACACTGTTATAAAGAATAATGTTATTTTGGCCGAAAAAGTTCTTATTGCTCATAATGTTGAAATAGAAAAAAATACAGTTGTTACAGTAGGCAGCACAGTCTGTGGTTCCGCAGAGATAGGAGAAAATTGTTGGCTAGGACCACACTGTTTGATTATGAATCATGTTAAGATCTTTTCAGATATAAAAATTGCTGCGGGTTCAACGCTTTTTTCAAACGCAGAAAAGAAAGGAACCTATATTGGAAATCCTGCGAAGATAATAAAAATTAAAGACAAAAAAAATGAAAGTTGATATTGAATTCATGAAATCCGTATTCGAAAAAAGCTTAGAAATCGATCCAGACTCCCTTGATTTAAATTCAGAATTTGAAGAAGTTCCTGGATGGGATTCTTTGGGCCACATAAAAATAATTTCTGAGATTGAAAATAGATTAGACTTAGAATTTGAAATTGACGAAATTGTTGGTCAAGATACTATTCTAAAATTGATTGAAATGGTTGAGGCTAAAATTTAAACATTCTAATGTCTTTTCTCTATAATCAGGCATTAAAAAATTTTGACGCAGAGCCAAAAAAAATATTTTTTTATAATCTAAAAAAAAATTTCTCAGGTGAAGAGGTTAAAAAGAAGGTTCTTTTCTACGAAGAAATATTAAAAAAAAAAATTATAAAAAATATCTGCTTGAATATTCCAAACTCAGTAGATTGGGCAATTATATATATAGCTGCTGATAATGTTTGTGAGAATGTTTGGATCCTAAATCCCTCTAGAATTTCGTCTATAAATAAAAATGAATTTATAAAGGCAAATTCAATTGATTGCATTGTTAATGAAAAGAAAAATCAGGAAGGGATTGAATTAGATTTTTATAATTTGACAAAAGAAAAAAATAAATCAAAAAAATTAGCAAGAAGAGATATCTTGTTCACTTCAGGAACTTCAGGCGCACCAAAAGGCGTAATGATTTCTGAAGAATCTTATATTTATGTAGCTCAAAAATTAGTAAGTGAGCTCAAGCAAACAAAAAATGATTTGGAGCTTTTATCGATGCCTTTTTTTCATTCCTTTGGTTTAGTTAGACTTAGATCGGTTCTTTTGAGCAAGTCCAGTTGTTTAATAGTTGATGGGCTAAAAGATTTTCCAAAAATTTATGAATTTTCAAAAAAAAATAAAATAACTGGGCTGTCTCTTGTTCCCTCGGGTTTGGAAATAATAAAAATGCTTCTTAAAAATAAAATTTCTGATTTTACAAAATCTATAAATTACATAGAAATCGGAAGCAGCTTCATAAATGATGATTTAAGAGTGTGGTTAAAAAAAAATTTTACCAAAACAAACATTATTCACCATTATGGCATGACTGAAGCGTCAAGAGCTTTCTTACGACCCAGAGGAGCAAAAGATGATTTCAAAATACCAAATAATTGGATTGGGAACCCCTTAGAAGGTGTCAAATTTAAATTATTAACATCCAAAGGAAATGAAAATCTCGGTGAATTATTACTGAAAGGAAAAAATCTATTTGAAAATTATGTATATTCTGAAAAAAAAATATCAAAAAGAGGCTGGTTTCACACAAAAGATATGTGTCAAATAAAAAACGGTAAGTTATTTTTGATGGGTAGAACAGACAATCAGGTAAATATTGGAGGTGAAAAAGTTCAATTAGAAGAAATCGAAAAAATATTAGTTAGTCTTAAAATGGTTCATGACGCTACTGCCTTTAAAATTCAAGATAAAATATTAGGCGAAAAGATTGCAGCAATTGTTAAAACAGAAAAGCATGAAAGTTACAAAAAATTAAAAGATTCTATAAATGATGAATTTAAGAAATTTCCTACCTTTTACAAGCCAAAGATAATTTTTACTCTAAAGCCTTTAATAAGAACGCAAAATGGAAAAAAAATTAGAGATGAAAAACAAATAATGGATTATTTATTATGAATTATCAGAATCTTCCTTCTAAGGTTGGATTTGGTGCAAAAGCCTATTCTATGCTACCTCGTTTAGACCAAACTTTAATAATTCATGGGTCTTCAGTGGAAGTCGATGAATTCGCAGGAAAAATAAAAAAAATCACCAATTCAAATATAGCTTGTTTTCAAATAAAAGACGAAAGAAGAAGCATAAAAAAAATTGAAAATTTATCCAATAAATTTAAGGATGTAGATTGTTTTATAATTATTGGAGGTGGATCAATAATTGATAGTTGTAAAGTTCTATTTAAAAGTTTGATCAGTAACTCTGACAAAAAGAAGTTTTTCATCCCAACTTTATTAGGCTCTGGATCAGAGTCTTCAATGACGGCAATTATTAATACTCGAAGCAAAAAAAATATCTTTATAGATGAATCTTTCTTACCAGATGGAATAATATACGATTTCAAGATTTTAAAATTAATCAGAAATGATCTTTTGATTTTAGGTCACATAGACGCTCTCATTCATTGCTGCGAATCTTTAACTTCGATAAATTCAAATTCATTCTCAGAATTTTTAGCAAAAAGTACCATAAAGAATTTTTTAGAAAATTTTAAAGAAAAAAAGAATAAGTTTTTTGAAATTGATAATGAATTTATCAAAGAATTAAGTTTACTATCCTTTAATGGCGGAATTTGCCAAAGTAACGCAGGAGCGGGATTGACTCATGCGTTAGCGCATTCCACAGAAGAATTAACTAAAATACCTCATTCTATTTGTATATCTTTTTTTTCTAAATCTATATTAAATTATTTAATTTTAAATCATAAACGTTTATCCTTTGGCAATTTTGAAGAAATTGAAAAGCATGTTTCTTTTTTTTGGGATCACTTGGAGAAGAAAAATTTATTTTCTGATATAAAAAAATTTTTAAAAAATAACCAAAATTTTGAAAAGGTATTAGAATTATCGAGAAAGGATCCTTGTTGGAGACTTTTTGCATTGAAAATTGACGAAGAATTTTTGAAAAAAAATATAATAAAATCTTATGAAACTTAAACAGTTAATTAATGATTTTCTAAAGGTCGATCCTTATAGTATTACAAAGGAAGAAAAAAGAAAAAAAATTCTTGAAATAGGGAGATTACAAATAGAATATCATCTAGAAAGATGTGAAGAATACGCATGCTGGTATAAAAAAAATTCTTTTAAAAAACCCGAACAGATAAATTCTATAACTGACATTCCATTTGTACCAAGTTCTGCATTTAAATTCTTAGATTTAAAAAGTATTATTAGTCCAGTCAAAACTATAAACTCCAGTGGAACAAGCTCTAGCCTGAAAAGTAAAGTTTTTATCGATAGTAATACTTCAATAAATCAAACAAAATCGCTTTCCAAAATTCTGTCTTCAATTTTAGATAAAAAAAGAAAAATTTTTTATATCATTGATTTTGAGCCATCAAATTCAGAAAATTTTGATAGTCAAATGACCGCAAGGTTTGCAGGAATGCAAGGCTATCTAATGGCAGCAAAATCAAAAAATTACTTACTAAAAAAAGACGACGAAGGAAAAATTACTTTAGATTTTGAAAAATTGAACCAAATTTCAATGAATGAAGCTGTTGTGATAATTGGATACACGTACATGATTTGGGAATATTTGGTAAATAACGATATTTTTTTAGAAAAAAATTTTAAGTTTCCCGAACAAACAAAGCTCATTCACTTTGGCGGCTGGAAAAAGTTGAATAACAAAAGAGTAAACAGGTCTACATTGTTAAAAAAAATAAATAAAAATTTGTCAATTAATTCTGAAAACGTGTTTGATATTTATGGTTTTACTGAACAATTAGGAACAGTTTATGTCTCTAAGGGAAATTTAGGAAGCAGACCCTCGGCTTATTCAGAGGTCATTGTAAGAGATTGTGAAACTTTTGAAGAGGTTGAGGACGGTAAGGAGGGGTTTTTACAATTTATTTCAATTTTACCTTTAAGCTATCCAGGTTTTTCTATTTTAAATGATGATATAGGAAGAATTACGTATAGATCAACGAATAATTCCAAAATTGAAAGAAAAGAATTTATCGTTTCTGAACGACTAGAAAAAGCTGAGTCAAGGGGATGCGGTGACACCTTACCAGAAGATTTTTATTTATAACATGGAAATTTTGTTCAATAATTTTTACAAAAAAAAAGAAGAACCTTTTGATAAAGTCGTTGAAAATTTTGCTAAGAGAGATAATGAACTACAAAACATAAGAGTGAATGATTTAGTCAATTTATTTGATTCTATCTCACAATATTGGACCTCAGATAGATGCAAGATTAAAAATTTATTAAATAAAGAAGGTATGGGATTTGTAGTTCCTTTCTTAAAAAAGAATAATATAGAAAAAATTTTAGGTCAAAATTTTCACGATTTTGATTATCTAGATAAGCCAAAAAAGGTTGAAAAATATAATTCACTTCTTTATGCGAGGCCATTGGGCGTTGCTGTGCATTGGATTGCAGGAAATGTTCCAGTGCTTGGAGTTATTTCGCTATTTCAAACATTACTTACTAAGAATAAAACTATAGTTAAAGTACCTTTAAGTTTTAAAAATATCCTTCCTGAAATTTTCAATGATCTTAACAAGAATAATTTTTTTAAACTTTCAGAAAGAAAAATTCTTAAAAATTTAACTAATTCTTTATTAATAATTTATGTTGAAAAAGAAGACAAAAAAAATCTGAAAATTATTTCTAAAGTGGCTGATTTAAGAATTGCATGGGGAGGGAAAGAAGCAGTAGAAGAAATTATGAAGTTGCCAAAAAAAATAAATTGTAGGGATATTGTTTTTGGTCCAAAAGTTTCCTTAGCACTTGTTTCAAAAGAAGCTATATCAACAAAACAAAAAATTAAAGAAATGGCTCGTCACTTAGCAAATGACGTGTTTCCGTTTGATCAAGCTGGATGTAACGCTCCTCATAACTTAATAATAGAAAGAAATGAAAAATTTGATATTTTAGAAATTGTAAAAGAAATAAAGCTAGTTTTCGAAAAAAAGGTAAAAAAAAATAAAACTTCAATTAATCCCATTGATCAATTTAATGTTATTTCAAAAAAGTTTATTTACGAGTCAAAAAAAAACAATTTTGTAATTTCTACTAATTTTAATAGTTCAAATGTATTTTTTTCAAAGGATATGGGCTTGAAAATCCATGATCCTTTGTATTCTAGAAGCGTTTTCATTTCTCAAATAAAAGATTTTTCAATTTTAAAAAATAATCTCCCAAAAAATATTCAATCGATAGGTCTATTTGCATCTAAAAGAAAAAAAATTGAGATAGTTAAAAAACTAGCTCAGGAAGGGGTTGATAGATTCCCTGACTTGGGGAAAATGTCTCTTTATCAAAACCCCTGGGATGGATACCTTCCTCTACAAAATATGGTCAGATGGGTTTCGATAAATTAAAGAAGATATCACGTAAAAAAAAAATTGTTTTTTTCAGTTGTTATGATTCGCCTCTCGGAGGCGGATCTCCGAGAACTTTTTTATATTCAAGAGAATTAGTTAAGCTAGGATACGATGTCTGGGTTGTAACCTCCAGTTACAATCATTGGATGGATAAATCTTTAAAAAAACAAAATAGATTAGTTTCTAAAAAAAATATTGAAGGTGTAAATTATATTTTCTTATTCGGATTAAATTATGGAGAAAATAATAATTTAATCTTGAGATCAATTCATATGATTCAGTATAGTTTTTTAGCATTCTTTTTCATTTTATTTAGGATAAAAAAAATTGATGTAATATTAGGCACCACAACTCCAAATTTTTCTGGATTGATGGCTTTGTGTTTGTCATCTCTAAAAGAAAGCAAATTTTTTTTAGAAATAAGAGATGTTTGGCCGGAAAGCTTAATTGATTCAGGTTCCATAAAAAAAAATAGTATTGCAGCAATTATCATGAGACTGATAGAAAAATTTTTGGTTCGTAACTCTTCTGAGATTATATCTTGTCTTCCAAACACGCTTGAGCATATCATCAAAAGTGGTGGCCCCAAAAAAATGACTTATATTCCTAATCCTTACGATTCTGATTTAATCTTCAATAAATACTGTGGTGGGAATAAAGAGGAATTAAGAATAACTTATGTCGGCGGAAACGCAAAAGCTATGAGAGTAAATACTTTGATTGAAGCTTTCTTGATGTTAAATCTTCCGAGAATTAGTTTACAAATAGTAGGGCCAAAGAAATTTGTAAATAATTATTTTAAAAATCTTAAAAAACCATTTCCTAAGAATATGAAAGTATATGATTTTGTTCAAAGATCTAAAATTCCAGAATTTATAAACAATTCAGATGTATTGGTGCATCCATCCAATAATACTGATCAGCTTAAGTTTGGGTTAAATTCTAACAAGATTCTAGAATATCTATCTTCAGGAAGATTAACGATTCTGGCAGCAAAAACAGCAAATGATCCCGTCTCCATGTCAAAATCTGGATTTTTAATAGAACCTGAAAACGAATACGAAATGGCAAGAGTATTTAAAAAAATATATTATATGGATCCTAAAGAGAGAAGAGAAATAGGTGCCAGAGGAATTAAATTTGTTGAATCGCATTTTAATTCAAAAAACTTAGTTCTTAAGTTTAAAAAACTTATAGACTCTTAATTTTATTATTCTATCGAATTCCATGTTTTCATACATTACAAATAAAAGAGTATTTGACATTTTTACCTCTTTGGTTTCAATAATTATTCTTTTTCCATTATTTCTAATTACATACATTCTGGTTAAAATTGATTCTCCTTTTGATACAGCTTTTTATTTAGGAGAGAGGGTATCGATAAATAATTCAAGATTTAAATTATTTAAGTTTAGGTCAATGATAATTAATGCAGAAAAAATTGGTGGCTTCTCTACCGCTAAAAATGATTTTAGATTAACAAGTGTTGGAAGATTTTTAAGAAAATTTAAATTAGATGAATTACCTCAACTTTTCAACGTTCTTATGGGAGACATGGCTATGATTGGGCCAAGGCCTCAAGTACCTTTTTACGTTGATAAATACAATTCAAAACAAAAAAAAATTATTTCAGTAAAGCCAGGAATCACTGACATCGCAAGTTTAATTTTCAATGATATGGATGATTTATTAGGAGATCATGATCCTGATTTAGTTTATTCTGAAAATATAGAGCCAAAAAAAAACAAATTAAGGATGGAATATGTAGAAAAAATGAGCCTTTATTTAGATCTTTGTATTTTTTTTGCAACAATACTATATTTTTTTAGAGTCCCTCTTAGTTACATTAAAAAATTTTTAGTTAAAACAAATAAAAATTTAGATTTGGAAATTTAATGAAATATAAATGTATAGAAAAATTTGGCGATTTATCAAGGCTGTGTTTCGGTTGTGAGCCTCTAGGCGGTAGTGATTGGGGTAAATTTAACTTAAGTGATATTGAGGCTTCAATAAGGTTTTCTATTGAAAAGGGTGTAAATTTTTTTGATACAGCAGATATTTATGGCTTAGGGTTATCAGAAAAAAGATTATGTAAGATTCTCTCAAATAAAAGACATGACGTATTTATTGCTACCAAGGGAGGAGTCGCTTGGAGAAAGAATAGTTCTTCTAGGGCCGAGACTTTCTTTAATACTTCTGAAAAATATGTTTCATCTGCAGTTGAAAATAGCTTAAGAAGATTAAAGATAGAAAACATAAATTTATACTATATCCATTGGCCTAATTCAGATACTTCTATTGAAGAAACTTTTTCCTGTCTTCAAAAACTAAAAGACAATGGAAAGATATTAAATATCGGCTGTTCTAACTTTAATCTTGACCAACTTAAGGAGGCTTTAAAATATGCTGAAATTAATTTTTTACAAACTGCTGCAAATATAATTGATGGAGCACCAAATTCAGCTCTGATGAATTTTTGTAAAAAAAAGAATATAAATGTAGTGGCTTATAATGTTTTACACTATGGTTTATTGACAGGTAAGTTTACTAAAAATTTTAATTTTTCATCAAATGATAGAAGATCAAGACTTGAAAGTTTTAAGGGAAGTAATCTAAAAAAAAAGTTGAAGAAAGTTGAAGACCTAAAAGTTAGTCTTACTAATACAAACTTATCATTGGCTCAGTATAGTATTGATTGGGTTACAAACAAAAAACAAATTGATTTCGCCATTACCGGCATTAAAAATCAGAGACAGGCCAAAGAGAATATTTTAACTTTTGATGATTATGGATTATAAAAACAAAGAAAACTTAAATCTTTTAAATCCTAGAAAATTTCAAGAACCAATTGTTGTTGATGACTTTTCCAAAGAATTTCTTTTCGATTGTTTAAACAAAATGTTAATAATTAGACTTTCTGAAAATAAACTTGCGCAAAAAAAAGAAAAAGGCGAAATTATTGGACCAGTTCATCTTAGTGCTGGTCAGGAAGCTATTGCAGTGGGAATATCGAAAAATTTAAGTCATAAAGATAAAATTTTTGGTGCTCATAGATCTCATTCTCATCTGTTGGCTGTAAATCAAAATCCATATAAGTTATTTGCAGAAGTTTTAGGAAGAAAAACAGGATTTTCAAAAGGCATGGGAGGTTCTATGCATTTAATAGATAAAGAATCAGGTTTTTATGGTTCTGTTCCTATAGTCTCGGGCACAGTACCAATAGCTGTTGGCGCAGCATATCAATCTTATAAAGAAGACAAAAGAAGTTTAGCAGCTGTTTTTTTAGGTGATGGAGCAATCGAAGAAGGAGTGGTTCATGAATCTTTGAATCTTTCAAAAATTCTGCCCGCTCCATGTTTTTTTGTTGTTGAGAATAATTTGTTTTCAAGTCATATGCATATTAGTCTAAGGCAGCCTGATTCTTTCGTTTCAAGATTTGCTGATGCAAATTTTATTAAAAATAAATTAATCGATGGAAATGACATCATAGAAGTTTATAAAGAATCTCAAGATTTATTAAAACATTCCAGAAACAAAGGAGAGCCTTCTTTCTTAGAAGCAATAACTTTTAGGCATTTTGGTCATGTAGATTGGAGAAAAGACGTTGACGTTGGAGTAAATCGATCTCAAGAAGACATTGAAGACTGGATGCAAAGAGATCCGATAAAGAGACTAGTCTCAGGGATGATAGGGTCTGGATTTCTTAGTGAAAAGGAATATATTGAGCTTGAGAGAAGTCTTACAAGTTTTATCGATAGTGAATGGGAAAGGGCAAAAAAAGATCCTCAGCCTGATGAGAAAAGTATCTTAGACAACGTTTATAATGAAAATTAAGATGTCTTATGCTGAGGCTATCCTCTCAGGTTTTGAATACGTATTAGATACTTATCCCGAGTGTTTCGTTTTGGGCCAAGGCCTCTGGAGCCCTTGGTATGTCGGAAATACGATGAAGAATCTAGATCAAAAATACGGTAAAGATAGAATTATTGATACTCCAGTCTCAGAATCTGCAGTTACCGGAATGGCTGTCGGAGCATCGTTGGTCGGAGGTAGACCGATAGTTGTGCACCCAAGGATAGATTTTATGCTTTACGCTATGGACACTATCGTTAATCAAGCAGCAAAATGGTCATATATGACAGGAGGACAAGCAAATCCGTCATTGGTAATAAGAGGAATAATTAATAGAGGCGGGGAACAAGGCGCACAGCATTCTCAATCACTGCACTCATGGTTTGCTCATATTCCTGGATTAAGGGTAGTGATGCCCTATTCAGTTCAAGACGCAAGAGATTTATTTATAGCCTCAGTGCTAAGTAAAGATCCTGTAGTCTTTATAGATGACAGATGGCTATATGAAAATCAAGATTCTATTGAATTGAGAGATGCAAAAGATATAAATTCTTTTGAGCCAAAAATTATAAAATTGGGCACAGATTTAACAATAATTGGAACCAGTTATTCTGTGGATTTAGCTCTTCAGGTTGAAAAATTTTTAAAAAAAGATGATATCAATGCAGAGGTAATAGATATTAGAGTTATAAACCCGCTTAAAGTAGAAAGAATCTTAGAATCTGTAAAAAAAACTAATAAATTATGTGTAATTGACGGTGGATGGAAAAATAGCGGTTTTTCAGCTGAAATTGTGGCTAGAATTGTAGAAAACTTAGATCCCTTACATTTAAAATCTAAACCTTTGAGAATCACTTTAAAGGATAGTCCTGCTCCTACTCCAACAAATCTAGAGAAATTTTATTACCCTAATGTAGAAAGCATTGTTAATTCCATTAAGGATAATATTGAATTTTAAAAGGCTCCATTGACTGCATCAGAAATAACTCTTTTGCAATCGGCCAAATTATTTTTATCCAATAAACTAGATATTTTATTCTTTAAGTTGACCATTCCTTCATAGTCCAAGCCTTTTTCAATTCCCATTTTAATCATAGGGTCTTTTGTATCCATAGGATTATTGCTCAATAAGAGTTCTTCATAAAGCTTTTCCCCCGGCCTTAATCCTGAAAAAACTATTTTGATACCTTCCTGATTATTATTCTTTGATACTGAATTTCCAGAAAGTCTGATCATTTTTTCTGCCAAGTCTTTTATCTTTATTGGTTCGCCCATATCTAAAAGAAAAACTTCACCACCTTTAGCCATCTTGCTCGATTTTATTACTAAGCTTGAAGCTTCTTCTATAGACATAAAAAAACGATTTATGTCTTTATGGGTTACTGTCAAAGGTCCTCCTTGGTAAATTTGCTCCCAAAATAAAGGGACTACCGAACCAGAAGAATTTAGAACATTTCCGAATCTAACCATTGAAAAACATGTTTTATTCATTTTATTATCTTGAAAACCTTGTAATGATAGTTCTGCTAGTCTTTTCGAAGCACCCATGATGTTAGTTGGATTCACTGCCTTATCTGTTGAGACTAATGTCAAATTTGCAACATCATTTTTAAAAGCAATTTCGCATAGTTTATATGTTGCGAAAAAATTATTATTTAAAGCTTCTTTAAAGTTCTCTGTGGATTCAAGAATAGGGACATGTTTGTAAGCTGCCGCATGAAAAATAGTATCAATTTTTTCAGAGACAATTATTCTTTCTAATTCTTTATAATTTTGAATATCTCTTAAAAAAAATTTTAAATTATTAAATTTTTTAAAGTCACTTAATTTTCTTTCTAATTGATATAAATTAAATTCAGAGTTCTCTATTAATATTAATTTTTTAGGGTCCAAGGATGCTAATTGCAAAGACAATTCGGCACCAATTGATCCACCCGCTCCTGTAATAAGAATTTTTTTGTTTTCGAAACTACCTTTAATTTTTTCTGACAAATAGTTTTCAGATCTTCTTTCAATAAGATCTGAAACATCTAAATTTTCAAGGGACAACTTGGTAATTAAAGAGCCATAACTTTTAGGAATTGTCTTAACTTTTACGTTGAATTGTTCTAACAAGGAAATAATTTTTCTTCTCTCTGAAGCAGAAATGTTTACTATAGCCATTACGACTAGTAAATCATCGTAGTCCTTTTTTATTTTCTCAATTTTCTTTAAGTTTCCGATTACTTTATGTCCAAGAAGATTAAACTTTTTCAATCTTTTATCATCGTCTATGAACCCAATAATTTTATATTTATCGTTTAAATCAATCGACGCAGCTGTCTCTCTTCCTGCTTGGCCAGCTCCATAAATTAAAACTGGTGTTCTATTGATTAAGTTTTTATTTGTTAAAAAATTTATAGCTAAAGTTCTCACTACAACAAAAGAAAAGAATGTCCAAGCTAATCCATTTGAAACAATCAAAAATAAAGGTAAAAAGCTGTTTTGCTCAAAGAAGAGAAATAAAAAAATTAAGGAAATATATATGAAAGTTCCAACCAGTCTCGGTTGGCCAATAAAACCTCCAGCAGACATAGTTCTGAAAAAAGATTTGTATCCGTTCAAAAGATAAATCGCTGAAATTGAAATGATATTTATAATGATTAGTACATTTAAACTTTCAATTATCGATATATTAACTAACGGAAAATTCTGAGTTTGCTCAGGAAAAGATAATGTAACTAATTCCCTTAAAAAAAAGAAAAAATTGAGAATAAATAAATCACTTAAAATCAAAATAAATATTTTTTGATTTCTAGATCTGCTGATAAGAAACTCTCTAAATTTATCAAATAAAGACATTTTTTTAATAGTTTTTTATTGTAATAAGTTAATATTGATTATATTCAAATAAAGAAACAATTGAAAAAATTAAATTACTTATGGATAAATTTTACTCTTATTCTTTCTAGAGTAATAAACCCTTTAATCATGGGGGTATTTTTCTTTGTGATATTTACACCTTTATCAATCTTTTTAAAAATTTTTGGAAGAGACGAACTTATGATCAATAAAAAATATGTTTCTCTTTGGAAGAAAAAAGCTAATACAAGCTATGATCCGAAAAATTTAAAAAATCAATTTTAAAAAGTGTTGCGAACTCTTTTAGAATTATGGTCATTTTTAAAAAAAAGGAAAAAACTATGGTTAGTGCCTTTCATTTTAGTAATGGTATTTCTTTCAAGCGTTTTAATATTAAGTCAAGGTGTAATTTTCATTCCTTTTATTTACACGCTTTTTTAACAGATGATAATTCTTGGAATTTCTGCATGGTATCACGATAGTTCAGCATGCCTTTTGATAAATGGCGACATTAAAGTCGCAGTACAAGAAGAAAGATTTACAAGAATAAAACATGACAGTAGTTTTCCTATCGAGTCAATTAAATCATGTCTAAAAGAATCAAATTTAAGTATTTCTGATGTAGATAGAATAGTTTTTTATGAAAAGCCTTTTTTGAAATTTGAAAGAATCATTGAGACCTATTTAGCTTTTGCTCCTAAAGGGTTTTTTAGCTTTTTAAAGGCTATTCCTTTATGGTTGAGAAATAAGCTTTACCAAAAAAATAAAATTATTTCAGAATTAAACAAATTAAATTTAAAACAAAAAAAAATTAACTGGCAAGAAAAAATTTTATTTTCAGAACACCATCTTTCACATGCATCAAGCGCTTTTTTCCCTTCTCCTTTTAGGGAAGCCGCAGTAGTTACTATTGATGCTGTTGGAGAATGGGCAACAACATCGGTATCAATTGGGAAAGAAAATAATCTAAAAATACTTTATGAAATGCATTTTCCACATTCTTTAGGAATGCTTTATTCGGCATTTACCTACTTTTGTGGATTTAAGGTCAACTCAGGAGAATACAAACTTATGGGTCTAGCTCCATATGGGAAACCAATTTATGCAGAATTGATAAAAAAAGAATTAATTGATATCAAAGAAGATGGGAGTTTTAGCCTAAATATGAAGTATTTTGACTTCTGCGTTGGCTTCAAAATGACTAATAGAAAATTCAATGAACTGTTTTCTGGCTCTCCTAGAAAACCAGAAGAAGTTATAACCCAAAGAGAAAAGGATATAGCCGCCTCAATTCAAGAAGTTACAAATGAAATTGTAAAAAACATTGCCATATTCGCATCAAAAATTACTAATCAAAAAAAATTATGTCTTGCAGGTGGTGTGGCTCTAAATTGCGTTTCTAACTCCCATTTGATGAATGAAAAAATATTTGATGAAATTTGGGTACAGCCAGCGGCAGGAGATGCAGGAGGCTCATTGGGAGCGGCATATTATGTTCATTACATGAATAAGAAAAATAAGAGAATAATTAGAGAATCAAAGGATTCAATGAAGTCATCTCTTTTAGGTCCAAAATATACAGACAAAGAAATAGAAGAAAAATTATGTGAACTTAAAGCAAACTTTAAACAGCATTCAAAAAATGAAGTTTTAGAACTGACAACTGAAAGCATCATTAAAGGTAACGCAGTCGGCTGGATGCAGGGTAGGATGGAATTTGGACCTAGGGCTCTAGGTGCTAGAAGCATAATTGCTGATGCAAGATATCAAAATATGCAAAAAGAATTAAATTTGAAGATTAAATTTAGAGAGAGTTTTAGACCATTTGCACCAAGTATTTTATTGGAGGAACTAACAAATTGGTACGATATAGAAATACCAAGCCCATATATGCTTTTTGTTGCAAAACTACTAAATGAAAAAAGATTTATTTCTCACGAATATCAAAACGAAGAAGAAGATGTTTTAAATCAAATACAGTCTCATGTTCCAGCAGTTACTCATTTAGATTACTCTTCGAGGATTCAAACTGTTGATCAAACTTCGAATGAAAAGTTTTATGAATTGATTAAGTTTTTTTTTAAAAAAACTGGTTGTCCAATTTTGGTAAATACTTCTTTTAACATAAGAGGTGAACCGATCGTTTGTTCTACAGAAGATGCTTATAAATGTTTTATGGGTACAAATCTTGACATGTTAGTAATTGAAAATTTTATTTTGTATAAAAAAAATCAAAAAAAAGATCCTATTTTAAATTATAAAGATAATTATGAACTTGATTAGAATCATATTTATCAATTTATTAGTTTTGTTTGCTATGTTGTTGGCAATTGAATTTTCTTTTCGCATTATTGGATCAATAAAAGATTGTGTCGAAGGGGAGAGTTGTAGGTTTGAAAAAATTTTTTTTTCTGAAAAAAATAATACTTCATTGCCATTAGATTTAGTTATTTACGATTATAAATTAGGTTACGTTTTGTCTCCTGGATGGTCAGGCAGGATTAATAATCTTTACTGGAAAGATTCTGAAGTAAATATTGATTCTGAAGGCTTTCGTTCAAATGGAAATTATATTTTTTCAGAAGATTTACATCTAGCGGTGGGAGACTCTTTTACCTTCGGAAATCAATTATCTGATAATGAAACCTGGGTTTCATGTTTAGAAAAAAAGACTGGTGTTAGAGTTCTTAATGGCGGGATCTTTGGTTATGGAGCAGCACAAAGTGCTTTGAGAGCTGAAGAAGTTTTAAAAAAAAATAAATCGATAAGTAAGATCTATTTTTCTGTTTTAGTCGGCGATGATATATATAGAGACTTAATGTCTTATAGGATTGGTTATTCAAAACCATTTTTAAAAAAAAATAATGAAAGAATAGAATGGGTTTTTCCAAAAAGTTTTAATACTCCGGGTACCAAAAATAATCCAAGATGGCATTTACTTCAATACTCTTATTTTTATACATACTTTTCACAAAGATATTTTTTATTTCCTAATTTTTCATCTTCTAATTTTTCCTACAGAGAGTCTTATGATATTGAAAATCAAGAGATTATAGATTTTGTTTTAAATAGTTTGAAACAAATAAACAGGGAAGTTTTAATAATCCTCCAATACCCCAAAGAGCTTAAAAATAACTTAGTCAGAAAAGAAAGAAAATTATGGTTAAGTGCACTCGAAAAACTTAATCTAAAAAAAGTCGATACTTATAATGTATTGATAGAGGAGCAGAAGCTTAGTCCTGAAGATATTTGGTACGGACATCATACAAAATACGGAAATAAAATAGTTTGTGAAGAAATTTACGATTCGCTTAAGTCAATTGATCAAATATGAGGGTTTTCAAATATAACTTTCTTCCTTGATGTGGTTAGCTTGTTTCTAACAGGATGGTCTAATATATGAGCATAAAACATATGATCAATCCATGGAGCATTTTTAAAAATTCTTTTTGTTCTTAAAAAATTATTTTTTTCTATTATTCGCATCTCATTTTTTTTTGAAAAATCTATCGAGGCGCCAAGAACCCCACAAATAGAATTATGAAAATCATCTTGTATATCATCCAAGTAAATTGAAACTAAAGGAAGGTAATTATTTGGTTTCATGGACAGAACCTCCAAAGAACTCATTGAAGAACTATAATAATCTACATCAATAGATATAAAAGCAATTGGAGACTCAGAAAAGTCTTTTTTAACAAAATCCTTTATAGTTTCATCTATTTTTCCAATAATCAGTTTTGTATTTTTCCCTAAACTTTTACTTAACTTTTTGAAACTCATTGGCAAATCTCCTTCTGCGTAAAGTTCAGGATGATCCTTATAAGATTCTGGTTTTGGAAGTCCTTCTGCAGTGTCAAAACCAAAAATATCAATTTCAATTCCAGTGACTTTGCTGACTTTCATTGCAATAAATTCTAGATTTGATAAACCCGCTCCAGCTGCAACGCCAAATTCGATAATCGAAATTCTTTTCAAGCCATATTTTTTTGCCAAATCAGCTGCATTCAGTAAAGCATATGCATGATGAAATCTAAGGATCAGATCAAATTTAACTTTTTGTCTAAAAGTTCCAAATATGAAAATAAATAAAGATAATATATTAAGATGAAGAGGCTCAGGAATTCTTTCCTCAAGTATTCTTTGCCAGGATCTAAATTTTAATAATTTGTAGAAAAAACCTTTCACTTGTTAAGTATAATAAATCTAACTTAAATAAATTAAGATATTTATTTTTCAAAAATTGATTAAAACTTCTCTTAAAAAAGTAATAATTCCTGTAGCTGGATTAGGAACTAGGATGTTACCCGTTACAAAAGCTATTCCTAAAGAAATGCTACCAATAGTCAATAAGCCTATCATTCAATTCATAGTAGAGGAAGCTGCACAGGCAGGATTTAAAGAAATAATTTTTGTAACTCATTCGAGTAAATATTCTATTCAAAATCATTTTGATAAAAGCTTTGAACTAGAGGCAACTTTAGAAAAAAGAGTAAGAAGATCTTTACTGAAAGAAATTAGATCTATTTCGAATTTAAACTTAGCTATATCTACTGTGAGGCAACATGAAGCAAAAGGACTGGGGCATGCAATTTTATGCGCAAAATCTATCGTCGGAGAGGAGCCTTTCGCAGTAATGCTTCCAGACATGATAATAGACGGATCGAGCAAGGCTAATAATCTATCAATGATGAAAAAATCATTCCAAAAAAATGCCATTTCTTCTATTTTGCTTGGCGTGGCAAATAGAAGTGAAATAAGAAAATACGGTATTGCAAAATTAAAAAAAATTCGTGATAAAAATAGTTACATAATTCAAAAAATAATCGAAAAACCAAGTTTACAAAATGCGCCTTCTAACCGTTTTGCTGTAGGAAGGTACGTATTTGAAAATAAAATATTTGAATATCTAGCAAAAACTGGGCCAGATAAATCTGGTGAAATTCAACTAACTGAAGCGATAGATAGTTTTTTAAAAAAAGGTAATCAAGTTTTTGGATTTCCTCTTAACGGAAAAGTATTTGATTGTGGTGAAAAAACTGGATATTTGTCTGCAAATTTAGAATTTGCCAAGAAAGACCCTTTACTAAAAAGATATATAAAAAACTATATGAAAAACTTTTGATGAATCTGATAAAAAAATTCTTATTTTCTTTTAAAAGAAAAAAAAAGATTTTCTTTTTGAATTATAAAAACGATAAAAAATTCATTCATGAAAATTTAAAGTATGAAAGAATACTTGGAATAGATACTGAGTTTGATTGGAGAAATACTTATTTTCCTAACTTGTGTCTCATACAAATAGCTACTAAAAAAAATATTTTTTTAATCGATTGTCTTGGATTGAGAGAAGCAAAAAGTTTGGAAAAAATCTTATGCGATAAAGAGCTCTTAATATTTCATTCAGTGAGAAGTGACACAACTGTCTTGTCATCTGCTTTAAACATAAAAGTAAAAAATGTTTATGATATTCAACTTGCTGAAAATATTTTGTCGGGAAATGGAAATTTAAATTACGGATCAATTGTAAAAAATTACTTCCCAGTAAAATTAAAAAAATCTGAAACAAATTCTAATTGGTCAAAAAGGCCTTTGACTAAAACTCAAATGGATTACGCTGCTGATGATGTAGAGTATTTGATTGATATTTTTTATATGCAGAAAAAAAAATTAAATAGAAAATTCGAAACCGTGATTTCAAGATCTAGAAAAGAAGCAATTTTAGGAAATAAAGAGTTATATGTACCTAGGTTAAAAAAAATTGACAATGCAAGCGATTTAGAAAAAAAAATTTTTTTATGGAGAGAAAAAATTGCCATGAAGAAAAATGTTCCTCCATCTTATATTTTTAAGGACAAAAAAATAAAACTTTTATTGAAATCTCTTAAAATAGATAAAAGTTTTGAGAGTATAAATTTGATAGTTAGAGACAATCGTCTTGCTTTAAGTTTATTTGAAGAAATTAGCCTATGATTATTTTCTGGTTGATTTATTTTTTTATGAACTTTTTAATCTCTTTTTCTTTATATAAAATCTTAAACAACAAATTTTTAGGAATTGTATTAGCTTTTTTAGTTTTTGGAACTTTATCTGGAATTTGGTTTATTTATCCAGGAAGTCAAAATCTTGCTCCAATAATTTCTATATTCTTTTTGGAAAATACTATCATAGAAAGTAACGGGTTAATAAGATTGCTTAGACCATTATTTTTTTTAAACTCTATTTTATTGATATTTGTAATTGTTATATTTTTCTTGATGAGAAAAAGATAAACATTATTTTAAAAGTTGACTATCCTAGGTGAGTTATTTGAAAGATCTATTATTCCAACTTGGTTTTTATTTGGCATAAATCCAGCACATTCACCAGGATTAAAAATCAGAGTATTTCTTATTATTTCATTTCTATATCTATGTGTATGGCCATGAAGAATAATGTCTGATTGGTCTATTAAGGAATCTGATATTAATTCTGGATGGTGCAATAAACAAATTCTAGTGTTTTCTATATCCAAATTATAAGGCTCATCATTTATATTAAAATTGAGTTGCCTTGAAATTTTTTTAAGACCATCTTTTTCTCCAATGTCGTTGTTTCCAAAAACTGCAATTAATTTACATTTGAGATCTTTAAATGCCATTAAAGATTTAGGTAAAGATATATCTCCGGTATGAAAAACAAGATTTACATTTTCCGAATTGAAAATATTACAAATTTTCGAAATATTTTTTAGGTTGTTATGAGTATCGCCAACAATTCCTATAAGCAATTTTCTAACTATTTTTCTCTAAAATATGAATTCCACAAGCTGTTCCTAGTCCAATAACGTGTGTCATGCCGATTCTAGCCCCTTCAACTTGTCTTTTACCAGCTTCACCTCTTAAATGAGTACAAATTTCATAAATATTAGCAATTCCAGTTGCTCCAAGAGGATGACCTTTTGATAAAAGCCCTCCAGAAACATTTACGGGAATTTTTCCTCCGAGTTTAACATGTCCTTCATCAATCATCTTACCTGCATCTCCATCTTTACAAAGACCAAGATTTTCATAATGAAGCATCTCAGCGGTTGCAAAGCAATCATGCAATTCCACTAGATTTATATCTTCTGGACCGATTCCGGCCTGATCGTAAGCATCTTTCGCAGCTAATCTAGTGCAAGCATTAACATCTGGCATTACTAAATCTCTGTCAGTGTAGGGATCGCTAGCCATTGCTGATGCTTTTACTTTTACTGCCCTAGACATTCCAAGCTCCTTTGCTTTTTTTTCAGAGACCAATACCGCCGCCGCAGAACCATCAACATTTACAGAGCACATTAGTTTAGTGTTTGGATATGAAATCATTTCAGCGTTCATTACATCATCTAAAGGCGTTTCAATTTGATACATTGCTTTAGGATTCATAGTTGAATGATGATGATTTTTAACAGAAATTTTTGCAAATTGCTCAAATGTTGTTCCATGTTCTTTAGAATGCTCCATTCCGGCTTCAGCGAAAACACAAGGCATTGTTCCA
>MDTG01186154.1_pt1 | contig 24501 bp, 27 predicted proteins | sample 811421 | NCBI WGS metagenome assembly MDTG01 (sample SAMN05326645, study PRJNA326480) | marine metagenome | isolation source: seawater | place: Pacific Ocean: South East | collected 2011 | reverse complement strand
GGTGGGGTGGATTTTGGTTTTGGGATCCAGTCGAAAACGCATCTCTTCTTCCATGGTTAACTGGGTCTGCGTTACTTCACACAATTGTAATTTCTAGTAAATCAAATCAATTGCAGAACTGGACTATTTTTTTATCCATAATCACATTCTTATTAAGTTTGCTTGGAACTTTTCTTGTCAGGTCCGGCGTTTTAGTCTCCGTCCACGCCTTTGCAAATGATCCAACTAGAGGACTATTCATACTTCTTTTATTATTAATTGTATCAGCAATTGGTTTCTTCCTTTTTATAAGACAAGAAAATTCAATTGAAAAACAATCAAATATTAATCTTATTTCCAGAGAAGGTGCAATTTCGCTTAACAATATATTTATGCTAACTATCAGCTTCACTATTTTAGTTGGAACTTTATATCCATTATTTTCTAATATTTTTTTTCAAAATAAAATTTCAGTTGGAGCTCCTTTTTTTAATTCAATCCTCTCTCCACTTATTTTTCCAATGACCATTGGCATGGTGTTCGGTCCCTTTTTAAAATGGAAAAAGGACGATTTATTTAAATTATTAGATCGGTTAAAAATTTTAATAGTTCTTTTATTTATAATTTCACTATTTGTCTGGTATATATCTTATGAAGGACCAGTTCTTTCAATTATATTTTTTGTATTTGCAGCATTTGTTATTTTAAGTTCCTCATTTGAGTTTACAAAAGCCATAAAATTTAAGCCAAAAATCAAATTCAAGAAAATCCCTTTAAAAAAGATTTCTCAGTCAATGGCTCATATTGGAATCGCTCTAATTATTATTGGGGCTACAGGTACTTCTATTTTAAAACAAGAAAAAATACAATTTCAAGATACAGGCGAAGTTACCTTAATAAAAGATTTTAAAATTCAATTCAAAGGGGTAAAAATGCTGGAGGGACAAAATTATTTAAGTCAAATGGGCAGATTTGACGTTTATAAAAAAGATGTTTTTATCACTTCACTTTTTCCCGAAAAAAGAAAATATAATTCAAGTAGACAAATCACAACTGAAGCTGCTATTTACTCAACCTTGTTAGGTGATTTATATATCGCAATTGGTGATCAAAATGAATTAAATGAAAACTCATGGACAACAAGAATCTGGTTTAACCCATTTACTAGCTGGATCTGGATTGGAGTTTTTTTCTTGGTATTTAGTGGATTAATTTCAGTTATTAGAACTCTAAAAAAAGAATCATGAAATATGTAATTTTGATAATTTCATTAACTACAATAGGTTTTTTTTTTCTCAAAGGTCTTTCAATTGACCCCTCTGTTGTGCCATCAAACTTATTGTCGCGTGATACCCCATCGTTTAAATTAGAAAAATTGCCTCAAAAAGAACTTTTGCAAGACACAGATTTTTTAGACAAAAATAATCTCAAGTTGGTAAATTTCTTTGCAACTTGGTGTCCTCCATGCAAAGTAGAACATCCACAACTAATGAAAATCGCAAAAAAATATGTCTTACATGGGATTGCAAAAAAAGATGATTCAGATTCAATTATTAAATGGTTGAAAACAAATGGAGACCCCTTCAAAAAAATAGGATTAGATAAAGATGGTACCGAAAGTATTAAATGGGGTGTGTACGGCTTGCCAGAAACTTTTGTAATTAATAAAGAAGGAAAAATAATTTATAAACATATTGGGCCAATCTTAAAAAAAGATTTAATGATTATTGAAAATTTATTAACTGAAAATCAATGAAAAATTTTATATTTTTATTTTTTTTATTTTTAGGATATCCAGCACATTCAGTTGAACCAGACGAAATGTTAAATGATCCAAAATTAGAAAATGAAGCTAGAGTAATAGGAAAAAAACTAAGATGTCTGGTTTGTCAGAATGAAGATATTGAGAGTTCTAATGCTGACATAGCAAAAGATTTAAGAATATTGGTGAGAAAAATGTTAGAAGATGGTAAGACAGAAAAAGATATTTTATCTTATGTTCATTCTCGATACGGTGACTTTGTTTTATTTAGCCCACCCATTAGATATGACACTCTTGGACTTTGGCTTATACCAATTATTTTTTTTGTGTTAATGTTTCGTATAATTTTTAAAAAAGATAGATGATTTTTTTTTTCGTTGTTATCGTTATTTTCATTGCACTTTTTTCCACCTACGTACTTATTAAACCCAAAAAATCAATCGTAAAATTTTTATATTTTTTTTTTGGAATTTTGGTTCCTTCAATCATAATATACTTATACATTGGAAGTTTAGAGTCTTTTGTTTTTAAAAAAAATTTAGAAAAGGAAATTAATACAATTGCCAAAAATCCTGAAAATTTTAAAACAATTGATCCCAAAAAAATAATTTTTTTTTTAGAGTCTAAACTTAAAGAAAACCCTAGGGATATAACGGGTTGGAAGCTTCTTATCAGAACCTGCATAATTATGGGGCATAATCAAAAGGCAGATTTATATTTTAAACGAGCTTTAAAAAATTTTCCTGATGATGAAGAACTTATTTTCGAAAATGCAATTTTAAAAAAGAATATTAAACAATTTTCTAACGCAATGTTGCTTTTGGAAAAAATTTATAAATTAAACCCAGAAAATTTTAATGCAATCAAAATGCAACTGGAAATTTTAATAGATTCAAAAAATAAGAATGAGTTAAAAAAAAAAATTAAAAAATTAAAAGCGAATACCCAAGATGTTGATTCTTTGGAAAAATTGCTAAAAAATATGAAGTTAGATAATCTCTAAATTTACTGACTTTCTTTCATTAGATTTTCTTGTAAATGAATCAATAAAAGCTCTCGTATTATCCTTTATGATAAATTTTTTATTATCAATTTTATTTACAGGAACAATTTTAATAACAGAATTAGTCAAAAACATTTGGTCAAATTTGTGTAGATGTTTTCTGTGTACATTTTTTATAACTACTTTGTCAAAAAATTTTGTAGCATTTTTCAATATTGCGTCACGCATTACACCAGAAATTCCAGAATTAATAATTGGAGGAGTAATAATTGTATTTTTAGTAACAAAAAAAATATTTGTCATTGTACCTTCAATTAAGTTTCCTTTTTGATCTGCACAAATGCCCTCAAAATATTTTTTATCCCATTCTGACCTAGCTAAGACTGAATCCAATCTGTTTAGGTGTTTGTAGCCAAATAGTTTTTCATGATAGAATAATTGATTTTCACAAATACATGCTTTTACCCCAGACAAATAAAACTGAGGATCTATCTGGGGCCTTGGAAAAGATAAAAAAATAATGGTTGGCTTCATTCCATCCACAAATTTGTAACCTCTTCCTCCAACTCCTCTGGTAATAATAAGTTTTAGAAGACCAGAAGCGTAACCAGAATTTAACGACTCTTTTAATATTTTATCTCTTTGCTTTAAAATTTCGAAATCACTTGGGATATTTATTTTCAAAAATTTACATCCCTTCCTAATTCTTTTTAAATGTTTTAGCCAAAATTCTACGCCAAAATATTTTTCACCATTTTTATAATTAGACCCCCACAACATTGTCTCAAAAAATCCATCGCCATAGGCTAAGCCTCTGTCATAAACAGAGACTGAATTAGTCAACTTACCATTTACTAACGAAATCTCTTTAAGCATTTCTAAAAGATCCTAATGCTTTTAACATTCCATTGGCTTTTGCCTCTGTTTCAAAAGTTTCGTTTTCTGGAACTGAATCTGCAACAATTCCCCCGCCTGCTCTAAAAAAAAGTTGATCATTTTCTCTTAACATTGATCTGATCAAAATATTTATATCCATGTTTCCTGAATGTGTTACATACCCAAAAGATCCAGTATATGGGCCTCTACCATCTTGCTCTAATTCACCCAATATTTCCATACATCTTACCTTCGGACAACCCGTAATTGTACCTCCAGGAAATACTGATGAAATAATTTTGCCAGGTGTTACATTATCTAACTTTTCTCCACGAATATTTGAGACTATATGATGAACGTGAGCATATGATTCAATTGTCATCATTTCATTAACTTCTACACTACCTGGCTTACAGACTTTTGAAATGTCATTTCTTTCTAAATCAACCAACATTAAATGTTCGGCCTTTTCTTTATCGGAATTAATTAATTCCTTAGAAAGTTCAATATCTTGAAGTCCCGAGCTACCTCTGGGTCTAGTTCCTGCTATGGGTCTTGTTTCTAATTTTTCTTCAAAAACAGATACGAGTCTTTCAGGTGATGAACTTAAAATTGAGCTATTTTTATAATTAATCAATCCAGCAAATGGTGATGGATTTTTAAACCTTAGCTGCTGGTAAATATCTGTTGATTTAACGTCTTTGCTAATCTCAAACTTCCAAATTCTTGAGAGGTTTGCTTGAAAAATTTCTCCCTGAAAAATATATTCAATACATTTTTTCACTTGATTTTGATGTTCAAATTCACTCCCTTTCATTAAAATTTTAATTATTCCTTTCTTTTTATTTTTCTCGTCATAAACTTTCGAAAGATCTCTTTCTATCAACGGAACGTCACTATCAAAACTTTGGCTATTATCTGAAACAATAAAAAATTCGTTATCAATGTTATCGTGTATAACTGCAGTATTAACTCTACTCGCAAAAGCTGTTGGCATCTCAAAAGGAGAAGAAGGAATTTTTAAAGATGGTTCAATTTCTCTCGCTAACTCATATCCTAAATATAAAAACCAACCTCCCCCAAAAGGTACCCTTTTGTTATTAAGAATTATTTTACTTTGTTTTTGTTTATCTCTTTGCCAAATCTCATCAAACTGCTTTAAAAAGATTTTTTTATCACCTTCTTTTTTTTCTAAAACAACTTTAGGATTATAAAATAGCATTGAAAATCTGTTTTTCATATTCCCACGAGAGGAACTATCCAGAAAATAAGGATATTTAGCTGGATTTACATTATGAAGGTTTAACAAATCAATTTTTTTACCTTCAAATTTGATTTCTTTTGCAAACCAACCTTTGTTTTGTGTTATAGTATTAAAAAACATTATTGAATTTTTTTTTTTTTTTATTTATATCAGTATTTTGAAGAGAGATAAATATGTATCACACAGTAGTTATAGGGGGAGGATGTTTAGGAGCGGCCACAGCAATATCCATCCAAAGAAAACTCAATAAAGCGGGGGATTCAGGAAAGGTATGTTTAATAGAAAAGGCTGTCCTCTGCGCAGCCGAGTCTTCCAGACATTCAGGTATTGTCAGATCAGCAAATGCCGACCCTGACGCTTCAATAATGGCCTCAATTAGTACTAACATGTGGAAAAATTTAAAACATCATTGGGGAGTTGATATGGAGTTAGATGAATTCGGAGCCATATGGATCGCGAAAAAGAATTCAGACGGTGAAAACCCTGCGTGGAGTGATTTGTCTAACCGAATGAAAAAAATTGATTTAGTTTTTGAAGAGATTGAACCTAAATCAGCAATTAAAAAATGTGGAACAACCTTAATTACAGAGGATGATGAATCTTACTATTATGAACCAGCAGCATTTCAACTTGACCCGAGTATCTTACGGTCGGTCCTATATGATGCTATTGATGAAAATGGGGTAGAGCTTCTTGAAAAAACCGAAGTTCAAACGATTGTTACTAAAGGTAATGAGATTCAGACCTGTATTACGAATAATGGTAAGTTTGACGCAAAAAACTTTGTTAATGCAACTGGGGCGTGGAGTTCTCAGTTGTTTTCAAAAATTGGTTTAAAAATACCGGTAACCATTGAACCAGTTTCTGTTGTTAATTGGATGGAAAGTCCTAGACAAATAAAGTACGAATATCCAATTATAGCCGACTATACGAATCTTTGTTATTTTAGATCATGGCGAGGTAACAAAATGCATGCTCATCAGCCAAGAAAAAGGTCTGTCTATGAAATTGCAAAGAACTTTTTAAATGACTTAACCGCAGTAAATGGAGGAGAGTATTTAAACGAGCCTATGAATCAATCTCTTGCCTATAATCAAATTAAAAACTACGAAGATATCTCGAAAAAAAGATTTGCAAATATCGATAAAACTGTTTACGCATCTGGTTACAGGTCTTTTTTTGATATCACTCCAGATTTAAGATTTATTCTTGGAAAAGACTCTAAAATTTCTAACTTATTCCATAATTTAGGTTCAGGTCAAGCAATGAAGTATACCCCAATACTTGGAGAGGCTGTTGCTGAAGAAATATTAGGGGATAAATCCGTTTCAAAAAAATTCGATTATAATAAGTTTAATATTAAACGTTTTGGGGACGATTATATGAAAAAATTCTGGAATTTAGTTAACGGAGAAGAAAATACTTTGCATAGGCAAGGTAAAAATACACTCTAATATTACTAGTCCTCAGTCAAAGAAGTCATAACATTAAGATTTCTCCAAAAATCCTCGCTCTTAATGTTAATATCATTCAATCTAATTAATAGACTCCTTAATATGGCTCTAACAACTGGATCCGCAGTCTTGATTTTATCTTTGAGAGTTTTCTCACTTATTGGGTATAAAATGCAATTGGTTGAAGCCTCTGCAGTTATAGATCTAGATTCGTCTAATGAAGGACCTCTCTCACCAAAAATCTCCCCCTCGCCAACCTGTCCTAGCAAAAGTCCTCCAGGTGAATAAATATTCACTCTGCCTGCATGAACGTAATAAGCAAAATCTGCTTTATCACCCTTAGCATAAATTTTACTTCCTTTAGAGAACTTGATTTGATTTATTCCAAATTTTGATGATATCATTTTTTATTTTAATTTAAAGTTATCAACTCTTTCCAAATATCTTTGTGAAAAAACATTCTTGGGTTTAATTATTTTACTAAAAAAACTTCTATTTTTAAAGTGATATTGGTCACAAAGATAAGTTTTAACAACTATTTTCTTAAAATTAAATTTTTTTTCAAAAACCTCAACTATTCTATTTTCGACATTAGTTTGAAAATTTAAAGGGAAATAAATTTTTTCGTTTATTAATACAACAGGAATATTAGCGGGGACCATTGTTATCAATAGATTCTTAAAAATATCAGAGGTAGTAACTTTCCAATCAATTTTAAATCCCTTAAAAAAGAACTTAAAAATTAAATTATTCTTTAACATAAAATTTTTAATCATTGGACGAATATGAGAGAGTTTGACATTAGACGAATAAAAAAGAGACTTTTTATCTGCTAATAAAGATTTTTCAAACGAATTTTGACTTTTTAAATTAATTGCTCTCAATATAAGATTACATCTTTGAGAAAAATCAAAGTTATCATTAATTTTTTTTATTGGAATATCATAACCAGTTTGTAATATTTTTTTTAAAAAAATATTCAGAAAATCGTTTAAATCAATATATCCTGACAACTGATTATTTATTAAAATCTTATCTTGATACGAAGACATTAATAAAAAATCAAGCCTATCCCACCAACAACCTTCGAAGAAAGGAGCGGAGCTAATATTCTCTGAAAATATTAGATTTGAAATAGAATTTGTATTAGAAATAACAACTTTTCTTTTATCAGCTCTAGTTAAATAACCTTTATGAAGTAAAGGAATATCAACAAGTGTTTTATTTATAATTTGATTATAGGAATTAATTAGTTCTCTTATCTCGTGAGTTGAAAAGTTATCCTTGTACTCTTGCTTCCTATTTTGTAAGTCTTTAACAATCAAATACTCTCTGAGTGGATGATTAATTCTGTAATTTAACGCTGGTTTTTGTTTTTCAAAAAAATCAACCAACATTTTTGATGCTCTTATTCTCGAAAGTCTACTATTTTTAGTTTTTCTATCATAAAAGCCTGGATAAAATTCAATAAAACTTTTTTCTTTTAAAAAGTTCACAGCCTTAATCACATATGAGGAAATATTATTAGGATTGTATCTTGATTTTGAGTGATAGCCTCTTTTCGACATTGATAATACCAAAAATTGATTTTCTGATTCATTCCAACAATAAAAAAGCTCAAGAATTAAAAGTTTGAGATGTTTAACCATATGAATATTCAAATGTTTTATGTCTATTAGTTTGAGGATAAGCTCATCAATATCTTTTGATGAAATATCTTTTTGAATATCCAAAGGTCTACTAAAATTAAAATCTATTTGATCATTATTTTTTTTCATACTATATATCTCAAGATTGAATTATGTATTTTTTAGATTTCTTTGCATATATAATTTATCAGTTTCTACAAATTTTTAAATTTTGTGTAATTATTTATGTAATCTTTAGTATGCTAATTTCATTTGGTATTATTAATTATAATAATAAATTGATTTCTATTGTTATGGATTTTTTTTATAAACTTATCGAGCCCTCTCTAAAATTCATTAGAAAGTTTTTACCCAACTTAGGTTCTATTGATTTATCACCAGTTGTTCTGATAATAATTTTAGAAGCTCTTCAATTTGTTATGACTAAATATGGATTTTAAATATGACAGATAATAAAATTATTGACGGAAAGTTAGTCTCATCAGAAATAAGAAAGAAAATTAAAAACTTTGCCGACGAACTTAAAAAAAATACTGGAAGGATACCCGGATTAGCTGTGGTTCTGGTTGGAGAAAACCCAGCAAGTAAAGTTTATGTAAGAAATAAAATAGAAAAAACTAAAGAAGTTGGGTTTAATTCAATTGAACATCGGTTGAATGAAAATGTTTCTGAAAATGATCTTTTAGAATTAGTAGAATCATTAAATAACAACGATGAAGTCCAAGGGATACTGGTACAACTTCCTCTTCCAAAACACATAAATTCAGACAAAATCCTGGATACTATTAAACCATCAAAAGATGTTGATGGTTTTCATGCTCAAAATGTTGGCAAACTTTGGTCAGGTCTTGAATCTTTAGTGCCATGTACGCCATTAGGTTGTAGTATATTATTAAAAAAATTATACAAAGATCTATCCGGGAAAAAAGCTATAATTATTGGAAGATCCAATATTGTAGGCAAGCCGATGGCAGCTTTGTTATTGGGAATGAATGCAACCGTAACTATAGCTCACTCAAGAACGAAAAATATTGAGGAATTAGTTAAGGATTCAGATATTGTTGTTGCTGCAGTTGGAATCCCTGAGATGGTAAAAGGAAATTGGCTTAAAAAAGAAGCGATTGTAATTGACGTTGGTATTAATAGAATTGAAAGAGACGATAAAAAAATTCTTGTAGGTGATGTTAGTTTTAAGGATTGTTATGAAGTTGCATCAAAGATAACCCCTGTGCCTGGTGGCGTTGGTCCCATGACTATAGCCTGCTTACTATTAAATACTCTTTTCACATCTTACATACAGTTTGGTGAAAAACCTTTTGAATTATCCTCTATCCTTGATTAATTTAAGTCTAAGAGCATTAAGCTTTATAAAACCCTCAGCATCTTTTTGATTGTATACTCCATCCTCTTCAAAAGTTACCACTTCGCTTGAGTAAATACTGTTGTTTGACTTTCTTCCCAAGATTATAACATTTCCTTTGTATAATTTAACTTTAACTGTACCACTCACTTCTTTTTGGCTTATATCAATTAACGATTGTAACATCTCCCTTTCTGGTGAAAACCACAAACCATTATAGATTAGTTCTGCATACTTGGGCATAATCTCATCCTTGAGATGTGCAGAACTTTTGTCTAAAGTAATACTCTCTATAGCTCTTCTTGCTGAAAGAAGAATCGTTCCTCCAGGCGTTTCATAAACACCTCTTGATTTCATTCCTATAAACCTATTTTCTACAATATCGATTCTACCAACACCATTTGAACCTCCGATTTTATTTAATTTTTCAATTAAATCTTTGGGTGGTAACTTTTTTCTGTTTATTGCTACGGGATCACCATGTTTAAATTCTATGTCAATAATAGTTGGCTTATTGGGGGCTTTTTCAGGCGAAATAGTCCTTGAAAACATTGATTCGTCCGGTGGCTGCCATGGATCCTCTAAAATTTTTCCTTCATATGAAGTATGTAGTAAATTTGCATCCATTGAATATGGCGGATCATTGAGTTTATTCTTGGGAATTGAGATATTATTTTGCAAAGCATATCTTAGTAAATCCTGTCTAGATTTTAGTTTCCATTCTCTCCAAGGTGCTATTACTCTTATATTTGGGTTAATTGCATAATACCCAAGTTCAAATCTAATTTGATCATTTCCTTTGCCTGTTGATCCATGCGCAACATAATCAGCACCAACCTTTTTTGCAATTTCAATCTGTCTTTTTGCTATCAAAGGTCTTGCAATTGAAGTACCCAATAAATAATAGCCTTCATATACTGCATTGGCTCTAAACATTGGGAAAATAAAATCTTTTACAAACTCATTAGACAAGTTCTCAATAAATATTTCTTTTACTCCAAGGTCTTTAGCTTTCTTTTTTGCTTCAGAAACCTCAGCTCCTTGACCAATGTCAGCTGTAAATGTGACAACCTCAGCATCATACTCATTCTGAAGCCATTTTAAAATTATTGAGGTATCTAACCCCCCTGAGAAGGCTAAAACTATTTTTTTTTTATTTCTCATCTAGGTTAGTAACTATTTTTTCTTACAAGCTTCATTAATCTTTTGAAAGGCCTTACTAAAACCTCTTAATGAAAACATATCTGTGGTTATGGTCCCCCGAGAACAAGTTCCAATAACTTTCATTTTCATTGATTTTTTTAAAAATTTTATGATCTTTTCGTCATCACTTGGACTAAAACTCCATGCTCTAGAACCTGATGTAAAAAGTTGAAATTTTTTTTGATCAATTATGATTTCAGGGTTACTATTTGTTTTATAATTGTAGCCTGCCACTACACTAAATTCATTCCATTTTTTTTGACCTGGAAGATGAGTAACAATTGCAAATACATCACCCCTTTTCGAATAATCACCCTCAGATTTTTTGGGCTTGGATACTGCCATACAAGCAAGGTTTTTCCCCTCGCCTTCAGAAAATGCAGACCAATCATTAAACTTAGCTAATTCTTTTGATTTTCCTATATTTGGAAAAAAAGCTGAAGTAATTATTATAGATAAAATTGATAAAATTACGAATTGTTTTTTTTGCATTATTTTTATTGACATAATTGACAGTAAATTGCAAGAAACTATGAGGTATTTATCAATAAAATGTATCCTGTAACACTTTTAATTTTTTCTTGTTTATTATTTTCTGTACTTGCTGCACTGATAAAATTTTTGTCTAGTGCTATTCCTGCAGTAGAACAGGCATTTTTTAGAAATATCCTCAGTATTTTTTTGTTATTACCATTTGTGATAAAACAAAAAAAATTTTTTAAAAAACAATCCAATAAATTTTTAATTTTTTTGAGAGGAATATTTGGCGGCATAACTATGATTTTAATCTTTCTATCCTATACAATGATTCCATTATCTCAGGCTATGGCTATAAGTTTTACAACACCATTATTCATTTATTTTGGCAGTGTAATTTTCTTAGGTGAAAAAAGTAATAGAGAAAAAACACTCTTTATGATTATTGGTTTTTTTTTTACTCTTATAATCATAAGACCTGATTTGCAGTTTCAAATGGGAACTTTACTTGCTTTACTGTCAGCACTTACTCATGCAATTGCAGGATTATTGGTAAAAAAACTATCAGAAACTGAAGATATTCTAACATTAATGTTCAGCATGGTTGTTTTGATGACCCCTATTACTTTTCTTCCAGCTGTCCTTGTCTGGGAAACACCTAACGATTTTTCAGTAATTTTTATACTGATTTTAATAGCTATTATAGCTACATTAGGAAATTTTTTTTGGACTAAAGCGATAAGTTTATCAAAATTAACTAATTTAATGCCGTTTGATTTTTCAAAATTAATTTTTGCAACATTACTTGGCTTTATTTTTTTTAATGAGCAAATAGATTCGATAACAATTATTTGTGGGATTGGGATAGTTCTTTGCAATTCAATGTTATTTAGAAGGTTTGAGGTTGAAAAAAAATAGATCTTATTACCAATTATTTAGTTGTTTTTTTTTTTCCATTCTAGGTTTACAAATTAAACTTCTTGCTGAAAACCTTACTGTTGAAACAATAATTTTTTATAGATCAATTATTGGAACAATCTTAATTTCTATTTTTATATTTTTTACGGAAAAAAGTAACTTTAGCTTTCAAGCATTTAAATTTCATTTTTTTAGATCTATATTTGGTGTGCTAGCCATGTTTTTTGGCTATAAAGCGCTAACTATACTTACTCTTGCCCAAGCGAGCACCCTAGGTTTTACTAAAGTATTTTTCACAAGCCTTTTAGCTGCAATAATATTAAAAGAAAAAATATTAATCAAAAATTTTTTTCTTATATTTTTGGGGTTCGTTGGCGTATTTCTAATTGCTCAACCATCTAAAACTCATGAGTTTCTTGGAATTTTTTATTCTATAACATCCTCGATATGTGTATCTTTTGGTATAATAGTTGTTTCTTTTTTGACAAGGAATAACAAAACTGTAAATATTCTTTTTTATCATTCGTTAATTTCTTCAATACTAATAATACTTTTGTTCTATGAAAATATTACTTTTAAAATTTCGAGTTATTTAATTCCAGTAATTTTTCTTACACTTACAGCAATGATTGGTCAGTATTTTAACACTGAATCGTATAAGAATAATAAGGCTAATATTATTGTTATAATGAGTTACTCAAGAATCATTTTTTCAACATTTCTTGGGTTTATTTTTTTGAATGAAAATTTAAGGTTGTTAACATTATTAGGGATTATAGTTGTAATTATTTCGACTTTTTTTGTTCAAAACGACTCAAAGAAAAATTAAGGACACGGAAAAGGATTTTCTTCATTAATCTTATCTATTTCATCAATTATGTCAGAATTTAATTTAATCTTAGAGCTATCAATATTTTCCTTAAGTTGTTCCAGATTTGTAGCTCCGATAATATTGCTTGTTACAAATTGTCTTGAATTTACAAAAGCCAGAGCCATTTGCGTTGGAGTGAGGTTACTCTTCAAAGCTAATTTATTAAATTTTTCAGAATACTTTAGCCCTTTGGGTTTGGTATATCTTGTAAACATATCGCCAAATAAAGTTAATCTGGCTTTATCAGGTTTAGATCCACTGTCGTATTTTCCAGTTAACATCCCGAAACCTAGAGGAGAGTAAGCCAAAAGTCCACACTTCTCGCGAATTGCAATTTCAGACAAGCCTACCTCAAAACTTCTGTTTAATAATGAATAAGGGTTTTGTATAGATACTACTCTGGGTAAATTAAATTGTTCTGCAGTAGATAAAAATTTCATAAGACCCCAAGGAGTCTCATTAGAAAGTCCGATATACCTTATTTTACCATCTTTTACTAAATCTGCTAAGGTTTCGAGTTGCAACCTTATATCTATAAAGTCGTCCTCATCTTGATGATTATATCCTAGTTGACCGAAAAAATTTGCTTTTCTGTCGGGCCAGTGTAATTGATATAAGTCAACATAATCCGTTTGCAATCTTTTCAAACTTCCCTCAAGTGCACTAACTATTTGTTCTTTATTTAAACGTGTTTCTTTATTTCTAAACCACTTCATACCTGACCTACCTGTAACTTTAGTGGCTAAAATGACTTTATTTCTGGATTTTCTAGATTGAAACCAATCACCAATTATAGACTCTGTTGATCCCCAGGTTTCTTTTCGTGGCGGTACGGAGTATAACTCTGCAGTATCAAAAAAATTCACACCATTTTCTAAAGCAAAATCCATTTGCTGAAAACCCTCGTCGGGTGTGTTTTGCTCTCCCCAAGTCATTGTTCCAAGGCAAATAAGACTTACTTTTAAATTTGTGTCACCAAGGTTTCTATATTCCATAATTCATAATAATTTTCTTGATTTTATAAAAATGTAACATATTTTTACTAATAAATAGTTATTATGTTAATATAATATTAAATAATTTTAAAAAGGAGTATGTAATGGCTTATGATTTTGAAAAAAACATCAGATCTAAGGTTGATTCCTCAGAGATAGATCTTGGGTTAAAGGCCTACATGAATAAAGTTTATTCTTTTATGGCCTTTGGATTAGCTTTAACAGGGGCCCTAGCTCATTTAACGGCTAGCATGGCTTTTGACTTTTCTACGAATACAATGACGTCATTCGGTGCAGCAATTTATGCTTCACCTCTGGCTTTTATAATTATGCTTTCACCACTTGCTTTCATAATAGCGTTGAATGTAGGTGTTGCGAAAATGAAAGAGAGTACCGTTCAAATTCTCTTCTGGGCTTTTGCCTCAGTAATGGGAGTTTCTTTATCCTCAATTTTCATTCAATATACTGGTGAATCTGTAGCGCGAGTTTTCTTTATAACAGCCGGCGCTTTCGGCGCTTTAAGTATTTACGGATATACCACAAAAAAAGATTTGTCTGGTTGGGGATCTTTTCTATTTATTGGACTGATTGGGATTCTATTGGCTTCCATAGTTAATATTTTTCTTGCAAGTACTGGTCTTCAATTTGCTATTTCAGCTATTGGTGTTTTAGTATTTGCAGGTTTAACGGCTTATGATACACAAAGAATAAAAGCTATGTATTATGATGGTTATGGTCAAGAGGGTAAAAAAGCTATAATGGGAGCTCTCACATTATACTTGGATTTTATTAATCTCTTTATCATGTTAATTCAGCTTTTTGGTCAACGAAGATAACATTTTTAGTCGGTAGCCCTAGGCTACCGACTAACATTATTATGTAAATTGAAATATTTAACTCCCCTCAGCCTTTTTATTATTCTTTTCCCCTTTCTTGTTTTTTCAAACAATACTTCAGACGAACTTTTTTTCAATGTTTACAGGAATGACTCGAAAATTGGTTATCATAAGCTTAAAATTCAAAATAATAAAAACACTATTAGTTCAGAAATTGAAATTAAATTTGAAGTAACTTTTCTTGGTTTTGTCCTCTACGACTATTATCATTTTAATTCGGAACAATGGAAAGAAAATACATTGATCTCTATGGTGGCGCAAACTAATAAAAATGGTGATGAGCTTTTTTGTAACCTCGAAAAAAAAGATGATAGTTTTTTCATAAACGGTTCTATTGGTAATAAATTTTTAGATAAAAAAATCACGCCTACGACATATTGGAAATTTGATCAACTGATCACGGGTGAAAAAAATAAAATTGTTCTAAATAGTCAAGATTGTAGCTTTATAGAATTTAAAATTGAGAATTTAGGAAAAGAGAAAATTTATGACTCTGTTATAGCTAATCATTTTAAGTTAACAGGCAAAGAGGTTACAGGTGATGATGTAAATATTGATATTTGGTATCACAAAGAAAGATGGATAAAGATGATTTTTTTAAAGGACGGAAGTAAAATAGAATACTTTTTGGCTGAACATGATACCGAAGAAAAATAAAACTGCTTGGATAACCGGTGGTGGTTCTGGAATAGGAAAGGAACTTACCAAAGCTCTATGTAAAGCTGGTTTTAATGTAGTTATAAGTGGAAGGGGGAAAAAAAAATTAATTGAAACAGCGAGTTACAACACAAACAAAATTTTTACATATCAGTTGGATGTTTCAAATACAATTCAAAGTAAAAAAGTCTGTCAAAAAATCTTAAATCGCTTTGGATTTATTGATTTAATAATATTAAATGCTGCGATTTATAGTCCGGGTTCTCTAAAGAACCTTTTACCATCTGAAGCTAAAAAAGTAATAGATGTAAATTTGATAGGAGTGCTGAATTGTTTATCACCAATATTAAAATTGATGAAGTTAAAAAAAAATGGTCATATTGTTTTTGTATCATCTCCTGCGGGTTATCAGGGACTCCCAGGAGGAGGCTTTTACGGAGTTACTAAGTCAGCACTAACATTTCTGGCGGAGACCTTAAGAGTCGAACTAGTTGATAAAAATATTAAGGTCCAGGTTGTTCATCCAGGTTTTGTAAAAACTGCTATGACAGACAAAAACCCCTTTTATATGCCTTTTTTAATGGAACCAAAAATTGCGGCAAATAAGATCTTCCAAAAGTTAAAATCTAATGACTTTGAAATTTACTTTCCGAAAAAATTAATAATTCCTATGAAATTATTAAGACTTTTACCCTATAAAATTTACTTTTTTATAATGAAACATTTCATTAAAGCTCCTAAATGAAAAAAATTTTAACCAACTATTTAAATAATTTTGAAAAACTTGACTTAGAATCAATAGATCAGTTGTTAACGAATGTAGACAAAAAATTTATCTTCGAAGATCCTTTTAATAGAACTAATGGAAAAAATGAATTTAGAAATCTTCTTAAAAAAATGTTCAAAAAAATAAATAATCCAAGTTTTAAAATTTTAGAAGTTTTTCCGGGATCACATAGTCACTTTGTAAAGTGGCAATTTGAGTGTAAAGTTTTTAAAAAAAAAATTTCCTTTATTGGTTCAAGCGAAATATTTATTAAAAATAGACTTGTTTATAAACACATAGATTATTGGGATACTGGAAAAAATTTTTATTCTTTCTTACCGATTATTGGTTGGGTATTTAGAAAAATTCACGGGTAATTAATTAATTTTTAAGAAGGTGATGCTAACAACGCCAACGTTAATTCCCCATTTTTTAATTTCAGCTCTATTCATAAGTATATTCTTATCTTGAAGAAACATCCAGTCATCAAAATCCACCAAAATTGTGCTGTCTTTTACTTTTAAATTTAGTTTATATTTCCAGTTAAGAGCGTTACCACTGGAGATGCCTGTGGCTTCGCCGACTACGTCAGATGCTGTGCCACTATATTTATTATTACCAAGAATTTTGATAGTCCAAACTCGTGAATCTTTTTCTCCGTCATCATACAAAAATTTCTCATCTAAAATTAGTTTATCTTTTTCTAAAGTTCCAATGATATCGACTTTGAAAGATCTCTTTAGATTTCCGAATCTGTCATGAAACATACCCCAAGCTTCAGTCTTTCCGTTAAAGTATTCTTCTAGAGAAAACATTGGTTTGTTATTTTCAAATTGTTCAACATTCATTTTGTTACTGCATGCATTAATAAAAAAAACAAAAAAAACTACAATATATCTCATTTTATATAAATTTAAATTCAAATTTGATTTCAAGTATATAATTTTTTTTGTACCTTTTGTAAATCAATTTCATCAAATTTAAATTTTGTAAGAATACAACCGCTCAATATTTTAAGTAAAATCGGAATCAATGCATAAGAAATTATAATAAAAGTTTTAATTTCAAAACTTATTGGCTTCTCAGAATCAAAACCTAAAATTCCTAACACACCAAATACAAAAATACTTACAATTGCGAATGAGATTTTATTTATAAAAGTTGTTAACGAAAAAATTATACCGGATATATCCTCTTTAAATTTTTCACGATGAATATCGTTGATATCAGCATAGATGGATGGCGGGAATATTAAGTCAGCACCCAGACAAAACCCCGTAATACAAGACACTAATATAAAGAAAGTGAAATCACCAAAGTCCAAAAAAAACACTAAAATAAAAAAAACTGCTGATAAAAAAAGTGAAATAGTCCAAGACTCTTTTTTACCTAATCGTTTACTTAATCTTGTCCAAAAAGGAACACTCACTAAAGAAAACAGAAAATAATAAAACAATGTAATTTGTCTATTTTGATCATCACCACCCAATACATAGGTTATAAAAAAAGCAAAAAGTATCATGGGAAAAACATTTGCAAAACTATTAATCGTGAGAACAACCAAAATTTTTGTTAAGGGTTTATTATTCTTAAGATTTTTAAAAATTTTGAAAAAATTGACTTTTCTTGATTTTTTTTTGATTTCGTCTGGTATAAAAATACAAAAAATCGTAAGTCCAAATAAACCAAAAAAAATAGCTATATAAACAATATTTTTCAACAGATCATGATTGCTTAATTCAAATATCATTGGCAAACCCAACGAGCAGAACAAACCAAGGAGAATAAAGAATTCTCTCGAAGCGCTTAATTTTGTTCTCTGAAAAAAATTTCTCTCTAAATCATAGCCAATTGATAAATAAGGAATTTGAAAGATAGTCCACCCAAAATACAATATTGATAGCCAAAAAAAAATGAAGAATTCGTGACTAATATTCTCTTTTAAAAAAATCTGACTCAGAGCTACTCCACAAAAAATTCCACCTAATATAAGATAAATTTTCCTAGAAAAAAAATTTTTGTCATTTAACCAACCAACTATTGGGTCCGTAATGATATCTATTATTTTTGAAAAAAAAATTAAAATTCCTACTGAAGCAATTTCAAATCTGTGGACTTCTTCTAAAAAGGCTGGGAGCATAATCATTACTGGGAAAGTAGGTATTGAAAAAGCAAAAGCTGGAAAGGCGTAATAAAAATTTCTCAAAATGAAACCTTATATCAGGATTTCTTTATTAGGAATTGGCCAACATTGATATTGCCAGATTTAAAGCCACCTTCACAATAACCCAAATAATATTTCCACAGTCTCTTAAAGCTCTCGTTAAACCCTTGAGTCTTAATACTTTCCCAAGAATTTTCAAAAGATTCTGTCCAAAATCTTATGGTCTTAGCATAGTCATCACCAAACATTTTTTTATTTTTAATAAAAAGGCCTTTCGATTTCATTGTTTCACTCATTGCTTCAACAGATGGTAACATTCCTCCGGGAAAAATATAAGTTTGTATGAAATCAGGAAACTTCCTATACTTTTGAAAAAACTTATCTTCTATTGTAATCGTTTGCAAACCAACTAAACCCTCATTTGAAAGATTTTTCCTAATGCTTTCAAAATAAACTGGCCAATATTTTTCTCCAACTGCCTCAAACATTTCAATTGAAACTATCTTGTCATAAATACCTTCAACATTTCTATAATCCATCATTTCAACTGAAACCTTATCGGATAGGCTTTCGTTAAAAATCCTTTCTTTAGCTTTTTCGTACTGTTTTTTTGAAATTGTAATAGCAGTTACATTAGCTTTAAATTTTTTTGCTAAAAATGTGGAAAATTCTCCCCATCCACAGCCTATTTCTAAAATTTTTTCATTAGGTTTTATATTTGTTATTTTTGCTAAATTTTCATATTTATTGATTTGAGCTTGATGGAGATTATCATTAGAACTTTTAAACATTGCCGATGAATAAGTCATGGAGCTATCTAACCATTTTTCATAAAAAGCATTACCCAAATCATAATGAAACGAAATATTCTTTTTTGATCCTGAAGTATTGTTACTATTGAGAATGTGTTTTAGTCTAAAATATAAAAGCGTATACCATTTTCCGCGCACGTACTTCGAAAATTCGTGAAAATTTCTTGCACCCCATTCAAGAAAGTCCGGTAAATTAGATGTCTCCCAGTTACCCAGAACATAACTTTCAGCCCAGCCAATGTCGCCTTTTAAAAAAAAATCATTTAAACATTTTTTGTTTATTATTTTTATATCAGCTTTAGGCCCTTGGCTTTGACCTTTATGGAAAAAAATACATTTATTGTGATAAAAAACTTTTATAGATCCGAATTTACTTTGTCTTAGTACATCAAGGAATAAATCAATCTTACTTTGAAATTTAAATAACATAACAATCTAATTAATTGAAAAAAACTTTCTCGGTTTTTTTGGTTTTTGTATATATTTGGCACCCTTGAGAAAAAGTTTCAAGGCCTCAAAATAAATACCAAATGTTACTTTAAAGTTTTGGAAAAAATTTTTAAAGAAAAATTTCAATAAATTTTTATCTGTCATCAATTTAGAAATTCCAGAAAAAGACGCTTCGAAAACTTTCTTATCTTTTATTTTGTAAATAATATTTAAGCCGACCTTATTTGAATTGATTTTGAAAGAAATTGTATAATTTCCTTCAACTTTAAAAAAAGGTGAAACATAAAATTTTTTTTTTACCAAATTTTTTTCATTTATTTTACAAAAATAAGAATGTCTTTCATTAAAAGTGTTATTTACTTGATAAATGACAGCTTTCGGTCGAAGGTTTACATCAAAACAAACAAAAACTGTAATTGGATTAAACACGTACCCAAGAAGTCTCGGTAAACAAAAAACACAAATTTTATCTATATTTTTAAGGCCATTTTTTTTGGATTTTTCTTTAAAAAAATTATATAAATTTTTTTTTTTATTATTGGTTCCATGATCTAAATCATAAAAGGAAAATAAAGAAAATCTGTTAATTTTAAAAAATCTTAGGTGTTTTTTCTCTTCCAGAGAAAACCAAAAGTAACAAAAATTATACTGAAAAGAATGCCGTATAGGTTTATATCTCAGGTGTGAGACTGTGCCCTCAAACAAAGAATCTTTTGAAAAAGTAATATTATTCATTAGTTTTTTTTAATATTCTTGATACAACATTAAGTGCTGAGTTTAAACCATCCTCGTGAAAACCAAAACCTTGATATGCTCCACAAAACCAAAGATTATTAATCCCTTGAATGGATTGGATTTTTTTTTGATTTCTAAATGTTTCAAAATCAAAAATAGGGTGCTCATAAATCATTTTTTTGAATGTCAACTTTTTTTTTGGAGGTTTATAGGGATTTAAAGAAACAAATATATTTTGCTTTGTTTTTAATTTTTGAAGTTTATTCATCCAGTATGTTACGGTCATTCTAGAGTTTCTTATATCTTCTTTTATGTAATTCCAACTTGACCAAGCTGATCTAATTCTTGGCATAAATTTCTCATCTTTGTGCAGATAAACAATATTTTTAGAATACTTTATATTATCAAATAAATTTGTATCAAACTTCTGTGATTTTAGTACATCTTTTACTTGGTCTGAATGTGTTGCAACAACTACATGGTCATATTTTTTCACAATGTCGTTCACATTTAGGAAAATCTTTTTTTTATTAATTGACTGAAGACTTACTTTAGAATTTTTATAAGCATAAATATTTTTATTTAGCAAAATTTTTTCTACATATTTTTTGCTACCACCCAAAACAGTTCTCCATTTTGGTCTATTGAAAATTTTTAATAATCCATGATTTTGAAAAAATATTACCAACTTTTCAAAAGGATACTTTTTAATGTCTTCAATTTCTGAGGACCAAATACTTGAGGCCATTGGATATAAATGATTGTATTTATAAAAGTCAGAATATTTATTTTTTGTTAAGTATTCATCAATAGTTAAGTTTTTGAAAAGTTTCACATCATTCTTACTAGAATTGTTAAATTTTATTATTTCAAATAACATTTTTAAAAACCTTTTGTTAAATAAATTTGATCTTTGGCAAAAAATTGTAGAAATATTTGTACCAGAATACTCTAAGTTTTCTGATCTATTTGAGACAGAAAATGACATATCGCTCTCGTATGTTTCGACTTTTAACTCATCAAATAGCTTACATAAATTTGGGTAATTAATCTGATTAAATACAATGAATCCTGAATCTACATCTATTTTATTTTCACTTCCACTAATTGTTTGTGTATGGGTGTGTCCACCAAAATAATTATTTTTTTCATATAAGTCTATCTCATGTTTCTTTGACAAATAATAAGAACATGAAAGTCCAGAAATACCACTTCCAACTATTGCAATCTTTAATTTTTTCATAGAAACATTATTAGAAATAAAAAAAATAAAAAAAATTGAAAAAAATCAATATATAGTTTGACATAAGTGTGTAGTAACTATATATTGTTATAGGGCTAGTATGGTAATAACAAAACTTTGTGCAATAACATTCTCATCAATTTTTTTGTTACTGCTAGTCTCAAGTCTATTTTAATTTCCTCCAATAAAACCCTGATTCGTCAGGGTTTTATTGTCAAAAATCACTTTTAACCTTTAACTTAGTAAATTTGTAAAAAATTAGTGCTTTATTGTTTTCTATAAAGTTTTATCCAATCATTTGAAAGAATGGTTCCACCGTAATTTTGTGGCTCTAGTAAATTGGAAAGTTCTTCTGTGGAGAAATTGTTAAGATTTTTCTTAAAAGAATATTTGTTATCATTCTTGATTCTGTCAAATCGTAAATTATGTATTAAACCTAACATCAACTATATAACGACACTAGGAAAAAATGTTTAATTATTTTCTCAAAAAATGTCTTCTAAACTCACAAACAATTGAAAAATATGGATCACCCTTTCGAGGTTCGGACCTTATAACACCCCTGTTTAAATCACAATATTGACCTACAAATCCATTTAGAAGGTGTCCCGCGTTTTTATAATTGGTATGGATAGCAAGAAAAAAATTATCTGAATTCTTACATTTATTGATTTGTTCTTGAAGCCCTCCAGGGGAAATATTTTCACTGTAAATGGCTTTACACCAATTTCTAGAGAGCGTTACTTTATTGACTAACACAATAAACATAAAAAATATTACAACTATCTTTTTCATATAAATATTCTCCAGTATATCAATTTAATAAAATCATTGAAACTAACTAAATTTTTACTATCAAAACTATCAATTTTTGGTTTATAAAAATTGTAAAGTAATACTGGTATGACAGAGCCAAGGTACGCTCCAAAAAAAATATCACTTGGAAAATGCATTGACATAAAAATTCTAGAAATACCCATTAAAGCTGCAGTTAAAAAAATTAAAAAATAATATCTTTTCAGATAAATCATAAAAAGGAGTGCAACTGTGAAAGCTGCTTGTGTGTGGCCAGAAGGAAAAGAATTTGTCTTATGATAAAGATTAAAAAAATCAATCCTCTCAAAACCCTCATTAAAAAAATACTTTGGTCTAGCAACACCCATAACATACTTTATAAGGTTGCAAAGTATACCCGCCAAAGCTAACGAAATAATAAAATGCCTGCAAATTAAAGAAAAATAATCAACGGAATTAATAATTTTTCCTGAAGTAAGACCCGTCTTTTCTTTAATAAGATTAAATTTATTTTTATTTTTTAAAAGATATTTAAAATTAAAAATGAGGAAAATGATAATTAAACAAATTATGATTATATTTAAAGGATCAAAAATATCTGATAGTGGGTCGATAATTTTTTTAAAAAAAATAAAAAATAATTCGGGAAAAGTTCTAGTTAATTCATAAATATAAATATCTAGAAAATTAAATATTAGAAATGTGATAATTAATACAGATACAAACAAACTTAAACTGGTAATTTTTAAAATAACTTTTTGTTGCATACTAATTTCCAAAAAAACTTACTTTTATTTTTCTTCCTTGAGAATAATTAAAGCCATCAAACTTCTTTACCAACTTTAAATCATAAAAATTTTCATCTCTTGTAATCTCATGAACATAATCCTCAGTTACAATATAAAGAATTTTTGCTTGCTTTAAATCTTTTGTGAAATCTTTTATATTTAGTCTAGTTGCCTTATGGGATGTTAAAAATATTAAACTTGGCTCATTGAATCCAAAATGGAAAATTTTATCATACTTACCTAAATTGTTATTAATTTCACTGTTAATTTTTTCAGAAATCCATAAAGGTTCTAATTTTTCTTCTAAATAATAAACTGCACTAAGATAAGTCTGAATCTGGAAAATTCCTGCAAAAAGAAGTATTGCTAATATTTTTTTCTTGAAAAGTGAAGAAATCATAAAAGCGATTGTTGAAATCATAATAACTAAAATAACCCATAGGTATGAATCTGGCTGTGAATACTCAAAAACACTTAAAGTAATAATTCCACAAATTATTAATGGAAAAAAAATTAAAGGTACTATAGAAACTTTCCAGCTAAGATTAGATAAAAATTTATTATTCAAAATTACATTTGAAATTAAAATACATAGCGCAGCATAGGATGGAAAGATATAGTGGGGCAGTTTTGTAGGTATAATTTCAAAGATCACAAAAGGAACAAAGAACCAAAGAAAAAGAAAAAACTTTACATCGTCTTTAAAATAATTTTGCTTCCAGTTATTAAAAAAACTTTTAAACAAATAAGGTAAAAATATTGATCCTGGCCACAGTAAGATAAAAAGAAGTAATAAATAATAACCTGGAGGAAATCCATGAGATTCCTGGCCAGACTTTATCTTTTGAAAAAGGTCGTGTCCAACAGATTCATACCAAAACAACCCATTAGATTTTATGGTGATTAAAATAAACCAAGGAATAGCTATTAATAAAAAAATTGAAAAACCAAGATTGCTCCAAATAAAACTTATTTTTTTTTTTTTTTAGAATCATAAAAAAAAGCAATGGAAGAATTGTAAATAAAAAGATTATTGGGCCCTTTATCAACACGCCAGCACCGAGTGCAATCCAAAAAGTCAAATTATTTTTTGTGCTTAATGATTTTTTATTAATTTCATCTAGAATCATAAAATTGCATAAGATGACTGTTAAAAATAATGCAGCATCCGTTTTTGCTTGATGAACTTCGGAAATAGTTAAAAAAGAGAAAACTAAAAAGTAAATAGACAAATATGATTCTTTAGTACCAAATAGTTTCTCTGAAAATCTAAAAATTAAATACAAACTTGCCAGGATAGAAATAATTGATACAAGACGATATACCCAAATTTTATCGTATGGCTTTTCCCCAAAAATAGAATTACTTATAAATTGAAGCCAAT
>MDTG01135414.1_pt1 | contig 24501 bp, 20 predicted proteins | sample 811421 | NCBI WGS metagenome assembly MDTG01 (sample SAMN05326645, study PRJNA326480) | marine metagenome | isolation source: seawater | place: Pacific Ocean: South East | collected 2011 | reverse complement strand
TTGGAAATAGATCTTTAGAAAAAAATGCTTTAGCTATTAGTTCAAGGCAGTCTGAAAAAATTCAAGCTTACTCCCATGTTGAAAAAAACTTTCTTGAGATTTTGGAAAATGGTAATTTATCACAGAGACCTAAATACTGGGGCGGATATTACTTCATACCTGATAGTTTTGAATTTTGGCGAGGACATAAGAGTCGATTAAATAAAAGAGAGCTTTTTACTAAAGAGAACAATGGTTGGTCAAAGTCAATTCTTCAACCATGACAAGTAAAAAATAAAACTTTTAAAGCATTAGTTATTACTAGATAATATGCATTAATTAGCCCGAGTGGTGGAATTGGTAGACACAAGGGACTTAAAATCCCTCGATAGAAATATCGTGCCGGTTCAAGTCCGGCCTCGGGCACCAATAGATTTGAATAAATGTCTATGAATAAATCAATCGGGATCGATGATATATTAGATCTTCAAGAAATATATCAGGCTTTTTTGAATAAGAAATTTTTTATAATATTTTTTGTATTTTTGTCTGGAGTTTCATCAGTATATTACTCACTATCTTTGCCAAATATCTATAAATCTGAAGCGATATTAGCTCCTGCAAGCTCTGAGGATGGAATCAGTTCTGCGTTATCATCGCTTAACAGCCTGTCTAGGCTTGCTGGGGTCAATTTGGCTGATCAGGATGTATCAAAGATTGATGAAACATTGCAAAGAATATCTTCATTTGAGTTCTTTAGAGATAAATTTTTATTAGAGATTTACTTACCTGATTTGCTGGCTTATGACTCATGGGATTACAAAAATGAATTGAATAAATATGACCAAAGCATCTTCAATACAACCACTAATAAATGGACAAGAGATGTTAGTTATCCTTATACAAACCCTCCATCCGCTCAAGAGTCTTTCAAAGAATTTAAAAAAATACTGACTATTAAACAAGATAAAGATAGCAGTTTTATAACAATAAGTATTGAGCATAAATCACCATCTATTGCTAAAGAATGGGTTTCTTTGCTTATATCAAGCATAAATGAGGAGTTTAGAGATCTAGAAAAGAAAGAGGCAATGCTTGCAATTGATTATCTTTATAAGCAAATTGCATTAACTAACCTTTCTGAAATAAAGCAGGTTTTTTCAGAACTAGTAAAAAATGAAACGCAAAAACTAATTCTTATTGAATCTAGAAAATATTATGTGTTGAAGTATATTGATCCTCCATATGCGCCTGAAATAAAATCATCCCCAAACAGGGCTGTAATATGCATATTAGGCACAGTAATGGGATTTTTTCTAAGTATCTTTTTTGTGCTTATAGGCTATGTAAGATCAAATTTAATTGACTCATCTGCAAAGTAAGGTTTTTATTGGAACTACTTGGTTTATAATATAGGCAAATTTTAAACATAAAATGGCCAGCTTTAAACTATGAAAATTTTGGTAACGGGCGCTGCTGGTTTTATAGGATATCACCTTTCCCTTTCTTTACTTTCTAGCAATCATAGGGTGTTCGGTATTGATAATCTAAATACTTATTATGACAAAAAATTAAAAGATTTAAGGCTCAGAAATTTAAAAAGATCAATTAATAGCAAAAATTTTTTATTTCTCAATCAAGATATTGTTGATCAACAAAAATTAAACAAATTATTTACTAAATATGATTTTGATGTTGTTGTTCATTTAGCTGCCCAAGCAGGTGTAAGATACTCCATAGACAGCCCAATATCATATGTAGATTCTAATCTAGTTGGGTTTGTTAACATTCTTGAGGCGGTAAGGAGCAACAATATTAAACATTTCGTATATGCAAGTTCCTCATCGGTATATGGAATGAATATGAAACAGCCTTTTAGTATTCACGATAAAACTGATTATCCTGTATCTCTTTATGCTGCAACCAAAAAGTCCAATGAGCTTATGGCATATTCCTATAGTCATTTGTATAAAATTCCAACAACTGGCCTTAGATTTTTTACTGTTTACGGGGAATATGGAAGGCCGGATATGGCATACTTTAAATTTACTAAGGCTATTTTGAATGGTGATTCCATTGATGTTTATAACAATGGAGAAATGTATAGAGATTTTACATATATTGATGATATTGTTAATGGTATTGAGCTCGTTATAAGCAAGCCCCCAGAAGATAACAAAATTGAAGCACCATATAGGCTCTTTAACATAGGGAATAATCACCCAGTATCTCTTAATGAATTTATCAGAGTCATTGAGGAGGCTTGTCAAAAAAAAGCCATAAAAAATATGCTGCCGATGCAGCCAGGAGATGTTTATAAAACATTTGCTGATATAGACGATATAAAGAAAGAAATTGGGTTCCAGCCAAGAACAAAACTTTCTGACGGAATTAAAAGGTTTGTTATTTGGTATAAAGAAACGTACACATGAAAAAAATATTAACGGTGTTTGGAACTAGGCCAGAGGCTATTAAAATGGCTCCAATATTGAAAGAGCTTGATAATTTTGAAAATATTCATTCTAAATTATGTATTACAGGCCAGCATAAAGAAATGCTCAATCAGGTTTTAAAAATATTTGATATAAAAGCAAATTATGACCTTGATATCATGAGAAAAGGTCAGTCACTAGCTGGAACGACTTCAAGAATTTTAAAAAATATGAAAAATGTATTTGATGACTTCAATCCAGATATTGTGTTAGTTCATGGCGATACAACAACTACATTAAGCGCAAGTTTAGCTGCTTTTTATGAAGGAATTCCAATTGGGCATATTGAAGCTGGCCTGAGAACTGGAGATATTTACTCACCATGGCCTGAGGAAGCAAATAGAGTCTTAACAAGTAAAATAACAAACTTACATTTTGCTCCAACCGCTGCCGCTAAAGAGAATTTGTTAAATGAAGAAATCCCGGATAATAAGATTTTTGTAACCGGAAATACTGTTATTGATGCATTAAAAATTGGCCTTAATCAAATAGATAATAATAGAAAAATAAAAAATGATTTAGACCATCTCTTCTCTTATTTAGATTTTAATAATGATGTCATTTTAGTAACAGGCCATAGAAGAGAAAACTTTGGTGCTGGCTTTCAAAATATATGTGAAGCCCTAAAAAAAATAGCACTAGAAAATAGATCATTACAGATTGTTTATCCTGTTCACCTTAACCCTAATGTAAAAAATAAAGTTGAATCAATTTTAAGCGACATTAATAATATTTTCCTAATTGAACCCTTGGAATATATACCCTTTATATATCTGATGAGTAGGTCTAAGTTAATTTTAACTGATTCAGGTGGAATACAGGAAGAGGCTCCGAGTCTTGGAAAGCCAGTACTTGTTTTACGAGATCATACTGAGAGACCGGAGGCAATCAAAGCAGGAACAGTTATGCTTGCTGGTACAAAAAAACAACATATTATTAACTTAACAAACAGACTTCTAAATGACACTGAATTATATAACTCTATGAGCATTGCTCATAACCCATTTGGGGATGGCTCTTCCTCTAAAAAAATATGCCAAATTTTAAATAAAATTGATAAATATGACGAAATTTAAAAATATTGTAGTTATTGGTCTTGGTTATATCGGTCTACCTACCGCTGCAATGTTTGCATCATCTGGTATAAAAGTTTTAGGAGTTGATGTAAACCACGAAGTTGTAGACACAATCAATAAAGGAGATATACATATTGTAGAAAATGGTCTAAAACAACTTGTTTCGGAAGTTGTAAATTCTGGTAATCTTTTAGCCTCAACATCACCTTCTACGGCAGATGCTTTTGTCATATCTGTACCAACACCTTTGTTAAATAATAAAACTTCAACCATGCCAGAGCCTGATCTAAGATTCATATACGAAGCTATAAAATCAATCTCAAAATATTTAAAGCCTGGAAATCTTATAGTTCTTGAATCAACTTCACCTGTTGGGACTACAGAAAAAATGGCTGACTGGATTAGCAAATTTCGACCAGACTTAATTTTGCCAGAGAAAGACCAAAATAGAGGTTTGGAAAGCATAAGTATTGCTTATTGCCCAGAAAGAGTACTTCCTGGAAATATAATTAATGAGTTGATCCATAATGATAGGGTTATAGGTGGCATCACTACGAATTGTGGATTACTGGCAGAAGATTTATACAAAGTATTCCTTAAAGGTGACTGCACTATAACAGATTCTAAGACAGCTGAAATGGTAAAATTGACTGAAAACTCATCAAGAGATGTTCAGATAGCATTTGCAAATGAGCTATCATTAATTTGCGATGAAAATGGAATAGATGTTCTTAATTTAATTAAAATTGCAAATAAACATCCAAGGGTGAATATTCTTAAACCTGGCGCTGGTGTTGGTGGTCATTGTATAGCCGTAGATCCATGGTTTATTGTGCATAAAAATCCAAACCATGCTAACTTAATAAAAACGGCGAGAGAAGTTAATAATTCAAAGCCTATTTGGGTAATTAAAAAAGTAGATGAATTATTGGAAAATTATTTTAATAAGAATCCAAATAAAGACAGAGCTGATATTAAAATATGTTGTTATGGGTTATCTTTTAAGCCTGATATTGACGATTTAAGAGAAAGCCCAGCCTTATTCATAACAAGAGAACTTGCAAAGAAATACCGCAACAATGTTTTTGCTATTGAACCAAATATCGAATATCTTGAAGGGGAGGATTTTGAGCTTGTTGAATTCCCGCCAGCGGGAACATTGATTTCATTAATATTAGTAAATCACTCTGACTTCCATAATAAAACAATAAAATCTGATATTCTTCTTGATCTTCATGGAATCGTATTATGAGTATTCTTATAGTAATTCCTGCTAGAGGAGGATCAAAAGGTATTCCAAGGAAAAATATAAGACCTCTTAATGGAAAGCCATTAATCTATTATTCAATTAAGAGTTCTCTTGGGGTTGAAAATGCTGATGTCATTGTTTCCACTGATGATGATGAAATTGCATTGATTTCAGAGTTATTTGGCGCAACGGCTATTAAAAGAAACTCCTGCCTCAGCGAAGATCATGTCACTATTGATCCTGTAATCTTAGACGCAATGCATAAAGCAGAAAAAAATTTTAATAAGACTTATAGTTCTATTGTTACCATCCAACCAACCTCACCACTTATCTCTACACTTGATATTCAAAAAGCTATTGAAAAATATACACTCTCTAATGCGCAAACATTAATTTCAGCTGTAAAAGACAATCACCTTGCTTGGAAGAGAGATAAGACAAGCAAATTTGTGCCTGATTATGATGAGCGTTTAAATAGGCAGCAGCTTCCATCAAGATATAAAGAAACGGGCGGCATTGTTATATGTGGTAGAGACTTTTTAAATGAGAACCAAACTAGAATTGGCGAGGACATTCATATTTATGAACTTCCCAAAAATAAAGCTATTGACATTGATAATTTTGAAGACATGTATGTTTGCGAATCAGTCCTCAATCGTAAAAAAATAGTTTTTAACATAATTGGTTATGATGGAATTGGGCTTGGACATGTATATAGATCATTACTTCTAGCGCAAGAACTTGTGAGCTTTGACATTATATTTGCCATTGAAAAGCGCTCTCAAAAAGCATATGAAATTGTCAAAAAATCAAACTATAAAATAATAAGGACCGATAATAAGCACTCTTTTGATGAGATCATACGCATTAATCCAGATGTTCTCATAAATGATATTTTAGATACAAAAAAAGAAGTTATTCTCGAACTTATATCGAATAATATTAAAGTAATAAATTTTGAAGATATGGGAAGCGGGGCCGGTCATGCCAATATTGTTATTAATGCTCTTTACCCCCATCAAAAACAGAAAAGAAATCACTATATTGGAGAAAGGTATTTTTGTCTTAGAGATGAATTTATTTACTCTAACAAAAACGAATCTGCTCTAAAAAAGATCTTTATTTCTTTTGGTGGCATTGATGAATCTAATCTTACCTTTAAAACTCTTCATCATCTAAATTCTTTTATTGAAGCAAATAACTATCAGGTAGATATTGTTGCTGGTCCAGGCTATCCATTTATTGAAGATCTTAAATCTTATATACATAAACTTAAAAATCCTTCCATAAACTTTACAAGCCATACAAAACAAATATCAAAACATATGAGTAGAGCAGAGTTTGCAATAACTTCTGGTGGAAGAACTGTATTGGAGCTGGCATCAATGGAAGTGCCTACAATTGTTATATGTCAAAATGAGCGCGAACTCACTCATACTTTTGCGTCTGATCATAACGGAATAATAAATCTGGGGCTTGGCAAAAATTTAGAGAAAAGTGATTTATTAAATGCTGTGAAAAACCTAGATTTACAATCTATGAAGAAAAAGCTATCAAATATAGATCTTATTTCAGGAAAGAAAAGGGTAACAAAACTTATAAAGGATTTAGCAAAGGAGCAAGAAAATGAAGATTAAAGATTTTAGAATAAATAATAATTATGATCCTTATATTATTGCAGAAATAGGAGTAAATCATGAGGGATCTATTTCAAAGGCAAAAGAAATGATTGAAAGCGCAGCAAGTGCGGGAGCTAATAGTGCAAAATTTCAGTCTTACAAAGCACACAAAATTGCATCAAAGAATAGCCCAGCATACTGGGATACTAATAAAGAAAAAACAAAAAGTCAGTTTGAGCTCTTTAAAAAATATGACTCATTTAGTGAAAATGACTATATAGATTTAGCTGATCATTGCAAATTGCATAATATTGACTTCATGTCTACACCATTTGATCTTGAGGCTGTAGATTTTTTAAAGGATCTGATTCCTGCAATTAAAATAGCATCGGCAGACATTACAAACATCCCCCTAATAAAGAAATGCTCTACACAAGGGAAGCCAATTATCTTCTCTACAGGAGCATCTACTTTGGCAGAAATAGAAAACGCTATTAATATTTCAAGAGAATGCGGAGCAACTGAAATAGCCATATTGCATTGCATTTTAAATTATCCTACTCCAGCATCAAATGCAAATTTAATAATGATTAAAAATCTTAAACGAATATTTCCAGATGTTTATGTTGGATATTCTGACCATGTGCCAACAGGTGAAGGTTTGGGCGCGCTTGAAATGGCAACCTTATTCGGAGCTTCAATTCTTGAAAAGCACTATACATTTGATAAAACATTACCTGGGAATGATCATTATCATGCAATGGATGAAAGCGATCTAAAAAAGTTCATAAAAAAACTTAAAGTATATAAAGAAATGTTGGTATCACAAGTAAATCATCTTGAGCTACAAAAATCAGCTATTCTAAATGCAAGAAGAAGTATTGTTTTGAATAGATCTGTTACCAAGGGTGAAGTGATTACTGAAGACATGTTAATTATGAAAAGACCTGGTTTAGGAATTAGTCCAATACATTATGATGAGATAATTGGTAAAAATATTGTAAATGATTTAGAGGAGGATTCATTATTGTCATGGGAAGACATTAAGTAATGGTTAAATTTTTTGAAATATTAACTTTTACTAAGAAGTATTTAGGCTTAAGTATTGTCCTAATTATTATACTTACTATTTTCACTGGTCTTTTAGAAGGTGTTGGGTTGGCTTTGCTGGCACCAATTCTTGATGAAAGCAGCTCGAGCGGCATAAAAAAATATTTTATTGGTTATTCATCTTCTGAACTCATTTTAGTAGTTGGAGTAATTTTTTTCCTTAAGGGGATATTTACTTTTCTTGCTACTGGATACTCTAGTGTATTGAGATCTAGGTTAAATCAATTGATCAGAGATGAACTTGTAACCAAACTATCCTTTCTATCTAATCAAAAATTTAAAGAACTTGATAAAGGAGAAATTACAAATACTTTGACTGAACAAGTAAGCAGAGTTCTCCTTTCTTTTAATTATGCTGTGCAAGCAGTTTCATTTTTATTGACAGGAATTATTTTCATATCTTTTGCCTTTTTTGTAGATATGGTTTTTGGAATATTTTCTGTATTAGTTGGCGTTTCAATATTCTTATTTTTTAGATACATAAATAGAATAGCAATTGGATATTCTAATGAAATTGTTGATGCTAACTCGTCTTACACCCAAAACTTAATGGATTTAATCGAAAATGGGAAGTATTTAAAATCCACCAATAAATCTTCATATGTGACTTTAAAGATTGAACATATGATTAAAAAAATCAGCAACTTGATAAAAAAAGCTGGAATTCTCTCAAGTTTCACAGGATCAATAAGAGAGCCGCTTGTTATAGTATTTATAGCTATGTTAATTTTTATTCAAGTTAATTACTTTGGTAAATCTTTGATATCTTTAGTAACAGTTGTTTTATTATTTTATAGAGCCTTTAATTCATTAATGGCTTTTCAATCAAGGCTTCAAAATGCTCTTGATTATTCTGGATCAATTAAGAATATTAAAGCCTTATTGAAATCCTTAGATTCCAATAAGGCTAAAGAAAATTTGTACAACAATAAATCAAAAAGAATTGAAACTAATGATGCCCAAATAAAATTACTTAAAATATCAAAATCATTTCAGCAAAAAATGATTTTTAAAGACTACTCCCTCACAATTTTGAAGAATAGAGCATATGCAATTGTAGGTAAATCTGGATCAGGTAAGTCTACCCTAATAGATCTGCTGCTTGGCATAACTGATCCGGATGAAGGTGAAGTTATATCCAACCTTACTCCTGATGAGGTGGGCTATGTCTGCCAGAATCCGACCGTTTTTAATGCTTCTATTATTGAAAACATTAGTTTAGGAGAGGATTTTAAATTTGATGAGATTGCTTATTATATTGATAAATTCGAACTAAGAGATGACATTGAAAATCTACCAAATGGTTTCAATACAATAATTGGTAAAGCCGGAGAGTCTCTATCTGGAGGTCAAATTCAAAGATTATCAATTATAAGAGAGCTAATTAAGAAACCAAAGTTAATAGTCCTTGATGAATATACGAGCGCTTTAGATTCTAGAATGGAAAAAATTATTCATGATTATGTTTTATCATTAAAAAACAATATGACTATTATCGTAATAACGCACAGAGACTATCCTCAAAATGGAGCTGATGAGACCATAAAACTGTAAAATGTTTCAAATATCTTTAATTAATAAAGCTGAAGAAGCTACTGAAGAAGGCCATTTTTTTCTTATTTCCAATAATATTAATCCACACTCACTTTTAAAAGAAAATATTACATTTATTGATGCTCTCAATACAAAAGCAATGGAATACGCTTATTGTTTAGAGTTTGAGTCCGGTTCAGAGATTTATGAAAATATGATCTTTGTCCAATTCAATAGAGCCCTCCAAGTTTGTACTTACATTGAAGGATTCATAAAAAAATATGGAAAAGAAAATATTTGTATCAATATCGGCTATGACAAATTACATTTTGCATTTTATAGGGGAGAAAGAGAGGGAGCTACAGAGCTTTATGACCCATTAACGTTTATTAGTGCAATTATAAATATAGTTTTTTCGAGCAGAGTGCTCATAATTAAAAACCCTAAAAATATTCAAAAGTATTATTTTAGGGAAATAAGGCTTTTCTTAAGATATATTTTTCCAAAAATCATTAGAAATATTATTTACATCCCAAGAAATTTTGATTTAAAAACAACTATTAATATCGTTGGCTCTGATCTTCAAAAAGAAAAAATAGCAAATAATTATGAAACCATAACCACAGAAGCCAGATCCTCGAATTACAATTTTTCAGGTATTGGAGTCCTTGGTGTGATCAGAGTCGTTGCTAAAAGTCTTAAAGACAGCTTTGCATTTAAAAATATCCACATAAAAAACAAATCTCACAAATTTAAAATTACATTAAATCTTTCAACATTATTCAATGCAGTTTTTGATATAAATCTCATAAAATTTTTATATTTAAGTAATTTGAAAAAAATGCATAAAGTAAAAAAAATAAATACATACAATAGTATCAACATATATAGCGCCCCCATTCATATGGCAATAACTAGCTTAGGCATTGAACATATAAATCACCAAGTTGTTTCAATTAGAACTGTTCCATTTCCATATTTAAAAGTGGCTAATAGATTTAATATTTTGTTTAAAGATGTTCATAGCTATTACTCAGCGCGTTCAGAGATATTTTTTTTTGAACCAAAAATTTTAAGTTCAATAAAAACTAAGAGTGTCAATAAAGTTTTTAAAATATACCTCCAGCCAGATAACTATGATGAAATATACTTGGATCTAATTGGCCATATCAAAAAACTTGCATCAAACAACAAAGATTTATTTTTTATTATAAGGCCTCATTATAGGCAACAAAATCTTAAAAAAATTAACCAAAATATAAGTATGTTTAGCAATATAAATATGGAAAAAACCTCTGCAAATATAACCGAATCTATTCTTGGGGCCTCTATGGTAATAAGTGTATCGTCATCTGTGATTGCGGAGGCAACTCATTTAGGTATCCCATCTATTATTTATAGCCCAAGCAATTATGCCAAACATGATCCCAACCTATATCCAAAGCTAAATTTTATTGCCAAAGATTTTGCTGATTTAAATAAACTAATAATGAATAGTGATAAGTTGATTGAAATATGGCCTCAAGATGATTCAAATACTTAAAAAACTTAAAAATAAAATATTTCAATTCATAAAACTTTCTTTTAATGAAAAAAAGTATGAATTTCGTTCACTTGGAGAGATAAACCCTGGCAAATCTCATATTCATATAAAAAATATTTTTAATCAGTTAAGGGTTGATGATGAATTTATGTCCAATGCTTTAGATAATAGATATGGATTTTATGGCGATAAAATATATTCCTTTGGAGAAGATAGTATAAATTGGTTTTACGATCCCATTTCGTCCTTTGATTATAGCCTTTATGATGGAAAGAGAATTTCAGAATTATTTAATAAGAAAATTGATATTAAAGTGCTTTGGAGACTTGCAAGACTCCAGCATTTACCTCTTATAGCCACACGCCATCCTTCTGACAAAAATCTAAATTACATTCTTAAAACATTGAATTCATTTGATTCTGAAAATAAATCATACTCTGGCATTCACTGGTCATCTGGCATGGAAATTTCAATAAGAGCGATGAATCTATACGCTACTTACATACTTATTTATAAAAATCTAAGCAATGAAGAAAGACTTTTCATATCCAAGCTTATCTATAAACACTTATTTTTTTTAAAAAATAATATTGAGTATGGCTCAGATAGAGGCAATCATTATTTAATAAATATACTAGTCTTAGATTTTTTGGAAACTGAGATATTTGAATCAAAAAATATTATTCTTAATTTTTTAATAAAATGCGAACTGAAATATCAATTTAATAAGGATGGTTCCCACTTTGAAGGGTCAACAAACTACACAAGGCTTTGTTATGATGCATACTTGCTGAATAAGCTTTCACATAAGACAAAAAGTACAATTACTTTTAGCATACCTTTTTCAGGAATTGATTTTGTGCATGCCCTGATAGATATCCCAAGATTTTTTTATAAAAAATATGAAGAAAAAAGAACATTTAACTTCTTGCTAGATAACGTTTCTAGCTCAAATGAGTTTATACCAATAGGCGATAATGATAGCGGTTATATATTTACAAATAAATTTATTGGCAATATTAATCAAAAAAAATATTTCTTTGATGATATTCAAGTATCTAAATTAATTAGAAATGAAGTTTTTAATACAAATCATATTGAGCAAACAAATAAGCTTATTAGATCAAAAGATTTTAAAAATATTAGATATAGAAAATTTGATGATATTGTTGATAAAGATATTGGAGAATTTAATTTTTCTCTTCCCCTTTCATCAAGGCTAAAAGAGTATAAAGACTTTGGGTTATTTGTTTTGAAAAGTAACGATGCTTATTTATCAATCAAATATAATTCATCGTCACGAAACTCTGGCCATTTTCATTATGATTCGTTGTCAATGAACCTTTGTTTTGATGGCAAATTCTTATTGGTTGATCCGGGAACAGAGACATATACAACATCTATTAAATTGAGAAATTACTCAAGAAGTGGGATTTTGCATCAAAGTACTTCTCTTCTAAAAAATACTAAATTTTTTTCAAGTTTTAAAGCAAAAAAAACTAAAGTTCGAAGGACAAAGAACTCTACTAAATTTATTGGTCATAAGGATTCAATTTATAAATCTATACAAATAGTAAGAACCACCAGTAGTTTTGATATTAAGGGGACTATTAATCGGGATAATTTTAAAATATGGAAAGAGTTATATCCAAAACATATTATCTTCCAAACATATGGTTTAAGGGCCTACCTTGATGAGATTTAAAAAAAATAAAATTCTTTTTTTAGCAATTTTACTTTTTTCATTTGGTGAAGTCATCCAATACTTTCCAAATATTATATTTCGTCAATTACTCCTTTTTATTTGCTCACTTCTCTTTGCTTTTTTTATACTATTAAGCCTTCGTGAACTGAACAAAATAACGCTCAGCTTTATTCTTATATTTTTATTTTCCTTAATTTCTGGATTACTTCATGGTCCCGAAAGAGGGGCTTATTTGTTAGATATTGTTGTAGCAATTTCGATAATCCCAGCTTTTTTTATAGATACAAAGAAGTATGAGTCGGGCATTCTTTCATATATATATTACATAACCGCTATTTACCTTATTATCATACTCTTATTCTTCTCAGGCATATTTCAATACACTATTGATGAGCTATCCAGGCGTATTTTAATTTCTGATGATTTGTTTTTAGTGAGCTCAGCTTGGTGGATATATACTTTTTTTCTTGGTACTTTCTTTTACAGTAACAGTCAAAGAAAGAAAATAGTTTTTGCTTTAATGACTTTTTTATACTTTACATCATCAGTACTTTTTTTAAAAAGAGGCTTTGTAGTAGATATCTTATTAAGTGTCTCAACATACTTCTGGATACAATCAAAATTTAAAATGTTCTACCCATTAACTTTGCTGTTATTTGTTTCTGGTTTAATAATAATTATTTTTATTACTAACCCTGTGCTAATACCACTATATGATATCTGGACTTTAAGAGTAGTTCAGATAGAGGAAACAGGCGGTAACTATAGAGTTACAGAGACTCTGAATTATCTTAAAAAACTTTCTTTTCATGATTTCTTTTATGGATCAGGTCTTGGGGTATCTCACTTCGGCATTGAGGGTAAAATAAATACAAGTTTACATATTGGCATATCAAATATTTTCCATAAATTTGGATTTTTTGGATTAGCTCTCTTTTTATTTATTTTCTTTAGATGCATTATGAATATCATAAATATAATTTACAATGTACGAATAAAAAACAGATTATTAACAAGTTTTACTTCATTTAGTATATGCATCTTTGTTTCATCGATACCCCAATTCTTACTTGCTGCAAATTTATGGTATGCAGTTCCAAATCTCATGCTCTTCTTGTTAACTGCAAGATATTTAGCATTTAATTCAAATGATTTTTATAGGTTATAAGGATGATGCGAGCTCATCTTCAGCATACATACGCAACAAATCATTTATAGAAGCCAATTACATTGAAAACATTTACTGGATAAACTCAAAAAGACATCTTATTCACAATACCACAGTTATATTTAAATTTATTTTTAATATATATAAGTTTATGGGAGAAAAATACATTGTTTCTACAAACCCAAAATGGCTAGCTTTTCTTGTTTTGCTTTCACCAAAAAGATCAACACTTTTTCTTGGAGACCCGCTAGTAGATGACTCAAGTAGAAGATCTACGTTTTTAAACATATTATGTGATAAGTTAATTTTTTTGCTAAAGATTAAAATTATTACAGCCTCACCATTTGTCTATAAAGACCTCAAAAAAAAGGGTTACATGGTTGTTTCAGATTATCAAAGAAAGTCTTTGTCATTAAATCGCCCAACGGAAAAATCTACTAGTCAAATCAAATTAATATACCCTGGAGATATGAATGGAGGAAGAGATCTGGGGCCCTTACAAAAACTTATATCACCTAACTTTTGTGTTGATGTTTATGGTGAGTGTTCAATCATTAGTGATTTCATAAATGTAAATAAACGAATTAGTGTTGAAAGGCTTCAAAAATTAATACCTACATATCATTGCGGTATCATAGAACTCAACAAAAAAGGCAATCAATTACCAGGAAAGTACTATGATTTTCATAATACAAATTTCCCATTCTTAGTTATTGGAAATCCAAACCATCTCAAAATCTTAGAGACTCAAAAACCGCCTAATTACTTTTTCATTAAAAATAATACTTCATTTACTAATATTAAAACCTTTATTGAAAGTTATAATTAATTAAATATACAAAATTTAAATATATGAAAATTGCTTTTTTTGGAGATATAGGTTTATTCGGAAAATTTGATAATCGGAACTTTGATTATAAAAGTTACTTTGAAGATATTAAAAAAATTACAAATGATTGCGACTATCTAATTGGTAACTTGGAAGCCCCAATTACCGAGAATCATAACGAAAAAGGTTATAAATCTGCTTATATTAGAAGCTCAATTAACACAGCTAAAATCCTAGAATACATAGGGTTCACTCACTTAAACTTAGCAAATAACCATATGCTTGATTATGGGTACTTGGGCCTTCATCAGACAATTAAAATATGCTCTGATTTATCTATTGAAACATATGGCTATGATGATAAAAACTGTTATATTTGCTCGTCTGGCACAGAAGTAAAACTTTCTGGGTTTGTCTCTTGTGATTCAAGCCCTATATTTAAAGATAAAGGTCACTTCCTGAATGAATTTAATGCTAAGAATATCAAAAGCAAAATTTCTAAAGATAATCTAAATATCTTATCAGTACATTTCGGTATCGAGCATGTGCCAGTTCCTGATCCAGCCTATATTAAATTTTTCAGAAATTTATCAAAGAAACATAACTTTATATTGCACGGTCATCATCCTCATGAAATACAAGGTAATGAGATGGTAAATAATTCATTGATTAACTACAGTCATGGTAACTTTATATTTGATGATGTTTACAGGCATAACAAGCTGCTAATCAAACAAACAGATGAAAATAAAAAAGGATTAGTGGTTGTTGTAGAGATAGATGACAACGAAATTAAAAATTACCAAAATTTTTTTACTTACCTCGGCACAAATCGACTTAATTTAATAAGTGATAAGGATAGACACCAATATAGGCTCAATTGTTTGAAAATGAATTTTGAAGAAATTAAGGAAATAAGAAAATTAAGAAGAGAGAGTTTTTCAATCAATCAAAAGAAAAAAAGAGATATTGATTGGTACTTAAATAGAATTAATTTATATTACGCTTTTCTTTTTATAAGTAATAAGATCAATCACAATAAATCAAAAAAACTTTTAGAGGATATTAATAATGATATTTATTCATAAAAGCTCAAAATATAAAGATCATTCTCGATCTTGGTCTCTAGAATGGGAAAGGTACTGCATAAAAAACAATCTCAAGTACACCACTGGTGATATTTATAATTTAGATTTGGCTGAAATAGTAGAAGGGTTCTCATTTGTGTTATTTGAGTTAAATAATTTTGTTGAGGAAGATCTTAGGCTAGGGAAGTCTATTATTAAAATTTTAGAGAGTAGTGGTATGAAAGTCTTCCCTAATTATGATGAAATTTGGCACTATGATGACAAAATCTCTCAATCATTGGCTTTTCATAACCATCCAAATTTCCCAAATTTTAAAATTATTTTGAACAAACAAGTCCCAGATGTTAAAACATTCCCAATTGTATTTAAAACCTCAAATGGCTCCGGATCTCATGGGGTAAAGTTGATTTCAAATAAAAACGATCTTGAAAATACTATAAAAGCAAACTTAACCGGCCGGCCTAGTTTTTTATTTAAACTCTCATCAAACCTGACGAGCTTGAGAAGCTTTTCAGACTTTTATAATAGATTGATTAGGGTACCAGAGTTCATAAGAACTTTAAGGAAATCAAAAAAAGTAAGTATTAACCAAAATATTGGGTATTTACAAGAATATATCGATAATAATGGCTTTGATATTAAATTGGTTTATGTTTATGGAAAGATAACCTTTGTAAAAAGATATGTAAGACCTAATGATTTCCGTGCAAGTGGGAGCGGTAATTTATCCTATGATCCTAGCGATATTAATGAAGATATTTTAAATATGATAAGAGATATTTGTATAAAAAATAACTATAATTGTATGGGTTTTGATGTTGTCATTGACAAATATAGAAACCCAAAAATAATTGAGATTAGCTATTCATTTGATTGGCCAGCACAGTTTAATTTAGGTTGGCATTATGATGAGAACAACGTAATAATTAACAATCCACTGCATGTCCCTGACGAAATAATAAAAAATAATATCAAAGGTTAGATGTTGACCAATATAATATATTAATGAAAAAAATTCTTGTTACTGGCGGGACTGGTTATATAGGTTCGCATATAGTTGTAGAGCTTTTAGAACTAGGTTATCACCCCATTATTTTTGATAATTTATCTAATTCATCTTCAAAAGTACTTACAAAAATAAGCTCTATTATCGATCAAGAGTTCTCTTTCATTGAAGGCGATATGCGCAACTTCAAAGACATCAATAATGTTTTTAAGGCACATAATATTTATTCAGTAATCCATCTTGCTGGATATAAATCTGTTAAAGAGTCAATTAAGAAGCCTTTAGAATATTATGATAACAATATAACCGGAACCATAAATCTATTAAAAGCAATGATGAGTAACAATATTATGAGTTTGGTGTTTTCATCATCTGCAACTGTATACGGTAAACCAGTGGAACTTCCTTTAAGAGAAACGTCAAAGTGTGGAAAGCTCACCAACCCCTATGCCAAAAGTAAAAGAATAATAGAAGATATGATAGTAGATATTTCAAAGTCTAATAAAAATTTTAATACAATTATTCTAAGATATTTTAATCCAGTTGGTGCGCATCATTCTGGTGAGATAGGTGAAGATCCAGATGGGCTTCCAGCAAATATTATGCCATTCATAAGCAAAGTTGCAGTTGGAGTCATCAAGGAGGTAAAGATTTTTGGTGATAATTATGAAACACAAGATGGAACTGGAGTCAGAGACTATATCCATGTTGTAGATTTAGCTAATGCACATACTCAAGCTATCTCTAAGATTAATAAACTTAAGGGAGCCAACATATTCAACATAGGAACAGGTATAGGATATTCCGTTTTGGAACTTATAAATGCTTATGAATCTGTTTCCGGTCAAAAAATACCCTATAAAATTGAAAATAGAAGAGAGGGAGATATTGGTACTTGTTTCTCTGATCCATCAAAAGCAAACTCTATCTTAGATTGGCAATCAAAAAAAACTTTGGTGGATATGTGTAAAGACTCATGGAATTGGCAAAGTAAAAACCCCCATGGTTACTGAAAAATATTCATAATGAATATCTGCTTCGTAGTTACACAGGCATCAGAAATGGGAGGTGCACAGATTCATGTAAGGGATTTGGCATTCAAGCTAAAGAAAGATAGTGACAGCCCTACTATTGTTGTTGGTGAGGAGGGCATGCTTACTAAACATCTCAAAGAAGCAGGAGTAAATTATTATATTTGCAATGGCTTACAAAGAGACATAAATCTCATAAAAGACTTTCGAGCACTTAAAAATCTCATAAAGATTTTTAAGAAAATTAAACCTGACTTAGTCTCTCTTCACTCCTCAAAGGCTGGAATAATTGGAAGAATTGCTTGTTATATTTGTAAAATAAGATGTATTTTTACTGCGCACGGCTGGGCATTTGCAGATGGGGTTAACAGCTTGAGCAGGCCTATATATATTATAATTGAAAAATTTTTTGCGAACTTCTGCTATAAAATCATAACAGTCTCAAACCAAGATAGAAATCTTGCTTTAAAATTCAATATTGCCAAACCTAATAAGTTAATTGTAGTTCACAATGGAATGCCAGAAATTGATTTAAAATATGAAAAAAAGCCACAAAGAGCTAAATTGAAGCTTGTAACAGTTGCTAGATATACTAAACAAAAAGATCATAAATCATTGCTTAAAGCTCTTAGTTATTTGCCTAAAACATATGACTGGGAATTAGCGTTAATAGGTAGTGGAAAATTAGAGGAAGAGGTAAAGAACTTGGCTAAATCTCTCAAGATCGATAAAAACCTGAAATTTCTTGGACAAATTTCAAATGTTTCTGAGGTTCTCTCAAACTCAGATATTTTTTTATTAATCTCTAATTGGGAGGGTTTTCCCAGGTCAATTCTTGAGGCCATGAGAGCAGCCCTGCCTATTATAACTTCCGATGTTGGAGGCAGTTCCGAATCAATGATTGATAAGAGGGGAGGGTATCTAGTTAAAAGAAATGACCCCATAACGCTAGAAAAAATGATTAGAAAATTGATGGATAGCAAGGATTTGAGATTAGATCAAGGCAAATTTAACAGAAAACGTTTTCTGAATCATTTCACATTTAACAAAATGTACAAATCAATGAGGAAAATATATAAAGACGCTATTATAAATTAAATCATAAACTCTCATTTTTAATTACAGAAACATTATGAGAATATCTCCGAGTAAATGGTAAGTGGGCTCTGGGTATATTTAGAATTGCTGCCTTCCACACAAAAAAATACCCTCTTCGATTTATAACAATACAAAAAATTAATTCTAATAATTGGAGAAATAAAACCAAGGCGATGAATGCAACATCAATAGCTAGAGATATTAGTGACAATAACTCAATTATTAAACATGGCAAGAGATAACGGTAAACAAATACATAATTTTTTAAATTACCATTTTTAATTGCCTTAAATAAAGGCAACCAAATTGTATAGGATGACTCGCCTAGCATAAGATTCTTTATACCTTTTTTTTTAAAATCATAGTGAGATGCCATAAGTTCATTTTTGTGCATTAGCTTAAACCCTTCAGATTTCACACGAAGGTAAAGATCTCTCTCCTCTTCTCCAAAGATTCTAGTTTCCATTCCACCAGATGCTTCATAAATTGCCCTCTTTATTAAGAAAGCTCCTTGAAGATAATCTGGCTCCCAATCCTTTCCATCAGACAGTATGTAAAAATCCTTATCATTTTCTTTAAAAACTTTTTTATAGCCATGCACACCACCAATTTCATGATTTTTTTCAAGAAAAGATATAGCTTTAGGTAGCCAGCTTTCTTCGATGGTTTCATCACCATCTAAAAATTGAATATATTTTGTTTTAGCAAAAGTTGCTCCAACAGACCTTGAAAGAGCAGCAGTTCCATATGAGGCTTTCACTTTTAATATTACCGGAATATTAAATTCTTTTGCAATATCAATGCTGTTGTCAACACTATCAGAGTCGACGAATATTATATTTTTTGTAACTTTGCATACAGAAGTAAAGGTTCTTCGAAGATGCAGTGCTTCATTTTTACCAATTATGACAACAGTGACGTTATCGATCATTTATTTGACTCTTAAATATTTTTCATACCACTCTAACGTTAATGCAAGCCCTTCATCTAAATCAATTTTTGGAGACCAGTTGAACATCTTTAATACTTTTTGGAAGTCCATACATTGATAATCTATTTCTCCTGATGTTTTTTTACCATCCATTACAGATAGAATCTTTTGTAGTTCATTTGATTTTTTCTTCATGCCATAAATCTTTATAATTAAATCCTTCATTGAGATTGGATCATTTGGCCCAGCGTTAAATATCTCACCTGAGATACTTGGAGAATCACTTAAACCTTTTGCAATAACCATGTAAAGATTAGAAACATCTTTTATATAAAGAAAATCTCTTATCATTGTACCGTCACTTCTTGGTATGAATTCTGAAAAATCGAGAGCTGATCTCATTGCATCTGGTATGATCGCACTAAAATTAAGTTGACCGGGTCCGTAGAGGTTGCAAAAACGCGTAATTACGATTGGCAATCCATAAATATCATTTGCATATGATTGTGCAACTAGATCAGCACAAGCCTTTGATGTGTCGTATGGATATTTGGGGTTTAATGGATAGTCCTCTTGATAAGGCATTTTATTTACTGGGTATGATCCATAGGCCTTATCACTTGAGGCAATAACTATTGACTCAATATTGTTCCCATATATTCTGCAAGCATCTAGAAGAGTGTATGTTCCTCTAATATTGGTTTCAAATGTCAGATATGGATTATTGAGGCCGACACCGACCTCAACTTGAGCAGCAAGATGGAATACAAACTGTATACCATGTTCAGAAATTATCCTGTTAATGAGGCTGGAATCATTGAGATCTCCATAAAAAATCTGACAATCTCTTTGTAAATTATTAAAAAAAAAGTATGAGTCTGTTTTACTATTTCTAATTAACCCAAATACTTCAGCACCATTGTTTATAAGGTCTTCAGCAAGATTTGCTCCAGCAAAACCATTAATCCCCGTTATAAAGACTTTTTTATTTCTCCAATAGTTATCCATAAATATTAGCCCTTAAAAGATTTGATATTTTCTTCTGCATATTTTAGTTCATCGAGTGTGTTAACTGTTATGTGTAGACCATCATGAACATTGGATGATAGCAAATCTGATTCTACCATCTTATTTAGAAATTCTTCCCATAAAGTACATTGATTCATAACCTCTACAATAGACTGGTTAAAATAAAAATATCCAATATTCATATACTTATCTAATTTTGGCTTTTCTAAAAAAGCCTTTACATGAAAGTTTTCATCAAATTCTACAATTCCGAAAGAGCTAGTTAACTGCCATACAGTCATTGTAGCTGGCCTACTTTTAGTTTCGTGGAATGAAAAAAGTTTTTCAAAATCTACATCAGAAAGGGTATCTCCATACAAAACAATAAAATCACCATCTTTTTGTTTTAGAATTGCCTTAATTCTATCTAGGATGTCTACATCACCTGTATCAAATAATGAAATTTCTTCAAAAGAATTGGATCTCTCTTCAATATATTTATTTATAAGTGATGATTTGTATCCTGTAGCTATGTTGATTGAATTAAATTTATATTTATTAAGGTACTCTAAAATGTGACCCAATATAGGCTTGCTCTTAATTTCAACCATCGGTTTAGGAATACTTTCAGTAATAGGTTTCAATCTTTGGCCCTTGCCACCACACAGAATTATTACGTTTGCATTAATATATTTTTGCATGTTGAGTGTTATTTGGTTATTTAAAAGAATATTATGTGCAAAATACAATTATATATTTTTTTTATTTATATTTGGCGTTTTTTGGTAAAATCCGTTTTTTTGGCATTTTAATTAATAATGTAATTTATGAACTCTATAAATAAAATAATGGTTTTTGGAGCTGGCTATGTTGGCACATCATTATCAATACTTTTATCCCAAAAATTTCAAGTTACTTTAATTGATACCGATTCAAACAAGATCAATAAGCTAAAACAAAACATATCACCAATAGAAGATAGTTTAATCCAAAAATTTATAGACAATAAAGATTTGGATATTATTTATTCAACAAAATTTGAAGATTCAATTGCAGACACTGATCTAGTAATACTAGCGTTGCCTACAAATTTTATTGATAAAAAAAACTCTTTTGATACAAATATACTTGAAGATGTTATTTCAAACGTTCACGCATTTTCTAATGATATTCCAATGCTCATTAAGTCTACCGTTCCAATTGGGTTTACTTCACATATTCAAAAAAAACATAAAAATATAAAAATATTTTTTTCACCAGAATTTCTTCGAGAAGGTATGGCACTAGAAGATAACTTAAATCCCTCCAGAATTATAATTGGAGGGGAGAAATCGCAATATAATATTAAGAAAAATATATCAAAACTTTTTACAAAGTGTTGTTTAAATGAACCTCCTATTTTATTTATGAGTTCAAATGAGGCTGAATCCGTAAAACTATTCTCAAACACCTTTCTAGCGCTTAGGGTATCTTATTTTAATGAACTTGATTCTTACTGCATTGACAACGATTTAGATCCTAAAAATATTATCGATGGAGTATCATTAGACTCAAGAATAGGTAACTACTATAACAATCCTTCTTTTGGGTATGGCGGTTACTGTTTACCCAAGGATACAAAGCAACTTTTATCAAATTTTAATAACATACCTCAGAATCTTATAGATGGTGTTGTTGATAGTAACTCTACAAGAAAAAACTTTATCGCAAGCAAGATCCTCTCTTTAAAACCAAAAAAAATTGGTATTTATCGACTCATTATGAAAAAAGGTTCTGATAATATTCGTGAGTCAGCCATATTTGATATTATTAATATCTTATCAAATCATAATATAGAGATAATCGCTTATGAGCCGCTCTTAGATTCCTTTGGAAATTTAAAAATTATAAATTCATTAGATGTTTTTAAAAAAGAATCTGATATTGTGATGTCAAACAGAATGCATGCAGATATAGCTGATATTAAAAATAAAGTTTTCACTAGAGATATATACAATACAGACTAATTAATGCCTTCTATAATTTTAATTCTCATTAAACTATATTTATTAATATGAGCAATTTTTCAGATGATAAATTAGATTGTGCAAATAATGAATTAAAAGTTATTGTCACAGGGTCATCAGGATATGTAGCATCAAACTTAATACCTTTATTAAAAAAGAATTATAAGGTGATAGGTTTTGACAAAGTCAAATCAATTAATACAACCCATGTTGGAAATATCAATGAAAGTAAGATTCTTAATATTCCAGAAATCAACAATGATGAATCTTTTATTATAATTAATTTAGCATCAGCTAGATTCGATTTTGGGGCGACTGCAGAAGATTATTATCGATTAAATGTTGAATGCCATGTCAAATTTTTAGATTCTTTAAGTGGTCTAAACATTAAAAAGATTGTTCATATTAGTTCTGTTGCTGCGATAGACGGTCGGAGTATTTCTTTCTCTAAAGATCTTAATTGTGATGATGCCTACAGATCAACCAAATATCTTCAGGAAAAATTAATTAAAGATTGGTGTTATGATCATGATATTGAGTTATTTCTCTTTTACCCATCAGCAATCTTTTCGGAAGATGCTAGGTCAGATACCAATATTGGAAAGTTACAATCAATTTCAAGGATTATCCCATTTATTCCAGAAATCGATGTTGCTAAAAGTCTCACTTATCTTCCAAATTTTTCGCAGTTTATTATCAAATCTTTAGTAGATGAAATTCCATCAGGAAAATACTTAACAATTGAGAAGCCTTCACTCACAGTTTCTCAAATGATCCAGAAAATCTCAGGACGAAACATTCCGCTAATTCGTATTCCTTATTTGCAACAATTATTGAAGACAGCTGCTAGCTTTCTGCACTTTATAGGGCTTTTTGGAAGAATTGATTTAAAACTTACTCCAAATAGAGTTATTAAGTTGTTCAGCGATACGTCATATAACGAGTTAGATGACAAAGATATAGATGTGAATACTTATATGGTTCATAATAAATATAATTTATTAGAGGTTTTGAGAAACTTTAATAAAACATAAAAACTTTATTTAATTAGTATGACATTCATTTATATGCAGTAGCTTATTTATGCCTAAATCAATAAATCAAATAACTCAGCAGGAATATGAAATTCCAGATATTTTAAATGATTCTGCAAAGATACAAGATTTCCTTGCGAAGAATAAAGGTAAAAAAGTAATAGTTGTCCAAGGGCTCGGCTTCGTTGGAGCTGTAATGTCATTGGTTTGTGCTAATGCTTTAACAGAGGAGTATGCTGTGATCGGAGTTGATCTTGCCAATGAAAATACTTTTTGGAAAATCCAATCAATCAATGATGGAGTTTTTCCACTCATTGCTGATGATCCCAAAATAGTTGAGTTCTTCGAGAATGCTAAAGATAAAGGAAACTTTTTGGCAACCTATGATCAGCAAGCATATAAATATGCTGACATAATTATTGTAGATATTAACTTAGATGTTCAAAAAAAGTCGCTTAAGGAAGGAGAGTTAGAAACCTTTGATGTAGATCTAAATGGTTTTAAATCTGCTATGAAATCTATAGGACAAAACTGCCGAGATGATATTCTTATTTTAGTTGAGACTACAGTACCTCCAGGAACTTGTGATCAAATAATAAAACCAATAATTGAAGAAGAGCTAATCAAAAGAGGCCTCCCAGATAATAATTACCGACTTGGGCATTCCTATGAGCGAGTTATGCCGGGTCCAAATTATATTGACTCTATTCGAGAGTATCCACGAGTATATTCAGGTGTGAATAAAAATAGTGCTGATGCTGTTGAAGATTTCTTAAAAACAATCATAGATACTCGCAAATGTGACCTTACTAGACTTGATCATACAAATGCTTCGGAAATGTCAAAAGTACTTGAGAACTCCTATAGAGCTATGAACATAGCATTTGTAGTTGAGTGGTCAAGATTTGCTGAGGAAGCAGGTGTAGACTTATATGAGATGGTAAATGCTATAAGGGTTAGATCAACTCATTCTAATTTAATGTATCCTGGTATAGG
>MDTG01284166.1_pt1 | contig 24509 bp, 25 predicted proteins | sample 811421 | NCBI WGS metagenome assembly MDTG01 (sample SAMN05326645, study PRJNA326480) | marine metagenome | isolation source: seawater | place: Pacific Ocean: South East | collected 2011 | reverse complement strand
TTTTAATCATTTTTGCAAAATTAATTGATAATAATTTAAATGTTTATTAATTATTAATTCAATATCAAAGTTTTTTTTACATTTTTTTCTAGAATAAAAAAAAGCTTTTTTCCTATTATCAAAAATTGAAAATTTTTTTATAGCATTTATGTAACTTTTAACACAATTTTTTTTAACAATTTTTCCATTAATATCATCATCAATTAAGTATTTGCTAAATTCATTTTTGTTAGAAATTATAGGTAATCCAAAAGAAAGGCACTCAATAAGAAATTTTGGTATGCCTTCGCCATAATTAGATGGATAGATGATAATATCAATTTTATTTAATAAGTTTTTCATATCTTTAACTTCTCCTAAATTCGTAAAATTACTATTTAAAAATTGATCATACTTTTTAAAATCAAACCCTACTCCAGATATATTTTTTTTTCCTGCAAAATAAAATTGATAATTATTTGAATTTTTCATGCTGTTAGCAATTTTAATATATACATCTATACCTTTACCTACAATAATCCTAGATGACATTAAAAGATTAATTTTTTTTTTATCTTGAATTGTGTTACGTTTTTTAAAGAAATTCATATCGACTCCAGACCCAGGAATTATAAATAAATTTATTGGATTAATTTTCTTTAAGAAAAAAATTTTTTGGTAATCTTCTTTTTTTTGAAATATAAAAAATACATTTTTATTATTAAATAAATTAAAAATTAAACAAAAAAAATATTTAAATAATATAAAACGTTTTAGCGTAAATAAATTGCCCAAACCAGTAAAATGCAATAAAAATTTTTCATATGGTAAAAAATAAGATAAAATGAAAATAATAAAATTTGATTTAATTCCAATGCTATGAATTAAATTATATTTTTCTTTTTTTAATATATTATTCAAAAAAACAATTTTTTTAATTAGTTGAATTAAACTAAAGTTTTTAACATAAGGGTCTGGATATTTTTTAATTTTTTTTATATTTATTGGTTGATCAAAATTTGCCAAAAGGTGAATTTCATTTTGAAGTGAAATTAATTTTTCTATCAATTCTGTTCTATGGCTATTAATAAAAGATGAATTATTTGTAACAAATAAAATTTTTAGATTAGAGATATTTTTCATATAACTTTTGAAATACTATTAATTTCTATTAAAATCGGAATAGTCGTGTTTTCCATTTATCTTATCAATATATAATTCTAAAGAATTCTTTTTTTATTAAGTAATTAAATTTGATATAAAAAAGAAAAAATAAATTTATATTTCTTTGTTTATTTACTGGATATATATTTCTGTAATTATTATTACATATTAAAAGCATTAGTAAGTTCGAATGATATATCTTTTTAAGATTAAATATATATTTTTTGAATTTATCAAAATTAATGAGAATATATAACCATAAATTAAATAAGTAATAATTTTTAAAAAATCAACTAGATCAAATTTATACCATTTTTTATGATTTAATAATTCAATATCCAAAAACACTTTATAGTCATTTACTTTATTTTTTAAAAATTGCATTCTGTTTTTTTCAAAAAGAATTTTTTCATTATAATTTTTTGAATTATGATATAAATGATAATTTGATTTAACTAAAACATTTTTGTAGTCATATAAAACTTTTTTTATAAGCTTGTCTTCATTTGATAAAGTATTAAGAAACTGTGTTAAAACTGCAATATTTTTTTGTGTTGTTAAATAATTTTCTTTTTTATTATCAATATCTTTAATTGTATTTAATCGAGAACTAATAAATTTATTTATTAAATTTTGATATTGAGAAAGATCTTGAATTTCAATGATATTATTTAAATAAATTTCTAATTCTTTCATAATTTCGCTTACTTCTTCGTTATGGTGTATCTCTATTATTAAATTTTCATTCGAATATAAATATTTATCATAAAACCAATCTAATTTAATGATTTGCAGATCAGAATTTAAATTAATATGATTCAATAATATTTTTCTATTTTTAGAGTTAGATATCAGAAAATAAAGATTATCAGATAAATCATAATTTTTTTTACTATAATTGTTAAGCATGTAAATAGTTGGAAAAATTAAATTTTTATTATTTTGTTCTATTTCCAAAATAATATCCCTTAATAAAAAACTTTTAGGTTCTTCAATATTTATTTGAATAGAACTTTTATAATTAGAATGGATAAAATTTAAATAGCAAACAGTAAAAATTACAAAAAGTAATAGATACAAAATTAAAATTTTTAAATTAATAAAATATTTAGCTATTTTTTTCATTTATTCAAAAATTAAATTTTTATATGGCAACCAGCTATTGAAGGCAATTGAATAATTAATCCAAATTAGAAAAAATGTAATATTGTAGAATATTAATAATGATCTAAATAAATTTATATATTTATTTTTTTGAAACTTTTTTATAATTACAATTATTAAATACAAAGAATACGCAAATATAAAATAGTTTAATCTATCAGCAGTTGTAGTTGATAAAAAAGATAGAATAAATGTAAAAAGATAAAATAAAGTAAAATAAATAATTATAATTTTATCTTTTTCATTTAGGTTATTAACACTCAATAAAAATAAACCAATACTTATAAATGGAAAAAAATAAATTACTCTAAAATAATAAGCCGGGGAATACATATTTACATTGATATAATGATTAACAAAATAAAACCAAATTTTAGGTAATATGAAAAGTAAAAGCGGGGCTATTATTAAAAGTATAATTAAAATAGACCGACTATATTTAAATTCTTTATCATACCTCACTAAAAAAACTAAAGGAGCAACAAAAACAAGACTATTGTGTACTAAAATAGCAAGTAATAAAAAAAAAATATCAAATAAAATATTTTTATTTATGTAAATATTTTGCATTAATAAAAAAAATAAAATAGATATAGCAAAAGATTGTCGAGGGGAATTTATACTGAGAAATAAAAAAATAAATGGGATAGAAAAAAAAATTAAGAAATTTCTGTTATAAAAGTTTTCTTTTTGAAAAACATAAAAGTAAATTAATAGTGAAAAAAATGAATAAGAGAAGAATACCCCATTCATATTAAATCCTAATTTTAAAGAAAAATACTTTAAGAGTAATTCGATTGGTTCTCTTGAAAAAAGATCTTTATATGAAAAGCTGTTTGATAAATTTTTTTGAATAGAATTTAAGACATACCAATCTGGACCGACATAGTCTCTAAATCCAATAAAAATTAAAAAATAAATGAAAATAAGTAAAATTAATGTTCGATTTATAAAAGAATTTTTAAATAGATATAAAATAAGTGGTAATAAAGTAGAGTAAATATATATGCTCATTTTAAATTAAGTATTTTATGAATAATCAAATCTATTATACAAATTCTTATAAGTATATTTAAGAATATGAAATTCAAATTTTACATTTTAAGATTATTGCAAGAATTTAAATATCCTCAATATGAATTAACAAGGAAAATTAAGAAAAGTTTATATAAAAAAGAAAATCCGAACTTTAATAATAATTTATTAGCAATATGTGACCTAAATTATGTGCCATTTACATATAATTTTGGACAATTTTTATTAATATTATCAAAAAAAATATTAAATAATAAATTTAATCAAATTAAATTAATTTTCCTTTGGCCTTCTCAAGATAGAATAGATTTCATAAAAAAAAACTACAATACAAAAATCATTCCACCGGTAAATATTAATCAAGAAGAAATGAAATGGAGATTTGACAATCTACTTTTTCCTATGATTGATTTATTTCCAGTAAAATTTGACAAAATTGAGATTATTTATAACAGAAAAGAAGAGATAAATTTTAAAAATTATTCTCATATATATCCTGAGGAGTATACAAAAAATAATCCAATAGGGACCAATGTTGCTGAAATGTTTTCCTATGATAGAAATGAAATAATTAAATATGGTCAGAGAACAAACAAAAAGTCAAAAGAGTTAGTTAATGGTTTTTTTAAGTCGAACAATCTAGATCCAACAAAATGTATTACTATTACTATTCGAAATTATAATTTTGATAAAAGTAGAGACTCGGATCCTAGTGTTTGGTTAGACTTTGCAAGGTATTTGAAAAGGAATGGAATAATTGTAATTATAATTCCAGATACTGATAATTTATGGGGAATTAAAATATTTGAAAATGAATTTATTTGTATGCCTGAATGTTCTATTAATTTAAAGTTGAGATTTTCGCTTTATGAAAAAACAGTATTTAACTTTTTTACAACAGGAGGACCAGGTGGGCAATCTTCATATTCCTCAACAAAAATTAATTTTGCTTTGTATAGATGTCAGGAAAAAAAAGACTCAATAGTCAACACAAAAGCAAATTACAAAGTTATTGGGGAAAATAAACAGCCCAAATTTTTAGATCATAACCAATATTATATTTATGAAGATGAAACACTTGAGGGATTAATCGAATTTTATAAAAAAAATATAGAAAGCTTACATTAAAAAGAGTTTTGAATTATTTTTGGATGTATCTCTCTAGAATGTACTCTTAAATTTTCAGGAAGTGCCGATACATTTTCAAAATACTTGAATGGTTCAAGATTTGTCTGTTCAAGATTTTCAAATAATAAATTAAACCTATGCAAATTATCAGTGTTGATCATTCTAAGATCATCGCCTTGAACACCTATGCCCAAATACTTCGGCAAAGGTATAACAAATTTATTTAATCTTATAATAAAGTTTTCATCACCAAATTGTATAATATTATTATAAAATTGAGATATTTCTTTCATATCAATATTGTTCTTTGTCTGTGCCAATAGAATTTTAATACCACAACCAATATTAATAAATATATGGAAATTAATTTTATTTTTAGTATTGAAGTTTTGAATATTAGATAAATTATTTATTACAATTTCTTTTAGCTTTGAATAAAAACCTTGGCTAAATTTTTGAGGTGTTAAACCAGGTACTGCAAAACAGTAATCTATTTTATTATTTAATTTTGAATAAAATATATTATCACCAATACTGTCAGCTATAAAAATATTATAAATATTTTTTTGAGTTATTTTATTAGTAAATAGTCTTACTTTATAAATTTCATCATTAATATTAATTTGATGAATTACATAAGAATTAAAATAATTAAATTGCTCTAAGCTTTTAGAATAGGAAATTAAATCATAATATTTTTGATATTCTATTTTTTCTACAAAAGAATATTTATTCAATTGAGTGCAAAAGTTTTTTTGTTCGGGCTTTATAAAAAATAAGAAATAAAAAAATAATTTTTTTTCTTCAAATATTTTTAGCCCATCTATAAATCTAAATAATTTTTCAAAAAGAATTTGAATTTTTAAATCAATTATTTTTGGCTGAATATCTAAATAATTACCAGAAAAAATATTACTGTTAGCTAATCTTATTTTTCTTAAATAGATTATATCTGATATTATAGATAGAGCTTGCTTGTTATCTTTAATTTCAGAAGGTATAGATATTTGGTTAAAACTATCTTCTCTCTCATCTAGATTTGATAAGTTTTCATTAAATAAATTGAAGAGATCAGGGTTCAATTTTATGAATATTTTCGCATAAAAGTTCAACAAAATTCAAAGCTTTTTTTCCATTAATTAGAAAATGATTATAAGAAAAAGTGATAGTTAAAGTTTTGCTTACATTGTTTGAAATTACACCCAATGTTCCTAAATGATTATGGAAAACAACTGGAATTTGGTGTGTTGCAAATTTTGACTCTAAATAAGAAATATTAAAACTAGGTATGAGTCCTATATCTGAACTATTACCTTTAGTATACATAAGTTGAGATTTCAATTTTTTTTTCATCAAGGTATCCTCTGTTTCATCTGAGTCAATTTTTAAAGGCAGAGAAATCAATTTAGAATTAATCTCAGATAATACTCCAATAATAGGAGTCTCATATTGATTAATTTTATTTTCATTGTCATATAGAATTCTATATTCTTGATTTGTACTTAATATTTTGTAGACGGCTAAAATTATAATTTCAAAATGATTCTTAGACTTTAAATTAATAAAATCGATAGAAGAAATAATATTTGCTGGAGATACCTTTTCTTTTGAGAGAGTTAAATTTCTAAAGAATGTTTTTTCATAAAAATCTTTTTCTTTTGTTATATTTTTTTCAATCACTTTTGTATTCTGAGGATTTAAATTTAGAAAATTTTCAATATCATTCTCGGTTATAAATTTTTTACCAATTTTTTTTATCAAATTTATATCTATATTTTTTTTTTCAATTAACTGTTTGGCTTTCATACTAAATTTAATCTCATTATCAATTTGGCTTCTTTCTTCTTCTTCGTTCTCCTTATCATCTATTTCAATTGAGTTTGATATTATTGCCAGAAGGTCATTTTCAGAAACTTCTTGATCGACTTGAACTTTTATATGTATGTAGCCCTCGGAGGGACTATTAATTTCATATGCTGTTTTAGAACTCTCTATGGTCATAATAAGATCATCAGTTTTAACAAAGTCTTTATTTTTATAATTAATACTTACAATTACCGCTAGCTCATTATCAGCCCCAAGAAATGGTACTTTTACTTTATTGATCATAATTGGCTTAATATATATTGTGATATGTCCTCTACTTGTATTAAAAAACTTTTTTCAAGAATTTTACTAGATGGAATTATATCAAAATCAGTAGAATAATTAAAAATTTCTATTGATTTATCACAATCATATAATTTACTTTTAGTATAGCGGGCCCATCCATTTTCACTTAGTGTTTCATCAATAATAAAAACTTTTTTTGATTTTATTAGGTCAATTATCCTATTATTAAATGGGAAAATTTTTGTGGGAATTATCAATTGTGACATAATTTCAAAATCCTCTTGTAAACTGATAATTGCCTCAAATGATTTTTGAGATAAATGGCCATAAGAAATAATTGTTAGATCTGTTGATGAATTATGGTTTTTAGGCAAAATATTGACTAGCTCATATTCAGCGTTGCAATCTATAGTATTAATATCATAACTTTCGTGCTGATTTACAATTAATAAAGGGTAGAGAGATTTGTGCTCAACAAATATACTTGGTTTTTGGAAATTAACTGTTTTTTTTAAAGTAATACCTGGGTCAGAGAATATTGAGGGACTAATTATATCTAAGTTAGGAACGTTAAAAAAAAGACTTTCTAAAGATTGACTATGGGTGGGTCCATAAGATCTGTATGCTCCAGATGGCATTCTTATAGTCACATTTAAGTCTTTATCTAACCTATACATATTTTTGAATTTGACTAGATGATTTACTATTTGATCTACAGAGAGTGTTACAAAATCAGCAAACATAATTTCACATATACATTTTGTTTCTATATCTGCTAAAGATAAACCTGTTGCTAACCCTATAATGCCTGACTCAGAAATAGGAGTTGATATAACTTTTTCTGGGTATTTATCTGATAAACCTTTAGATACTTTAAATGCTCCACCATATGGATCTAAAATATCTTCTCCTATTAAAAAAATTTTATTATTAGTGTTGAATAACTCATGAAGAGCTAGATTTAAACTTTCAACATACCTCATTAAAATTTATATATATTTTGTATTTCTGAATTCACTTCTTTTTTAATAGATAATAAATCAGATTTATTAATTTTTTCTTCTAAAAATAATAGTGGGTCTTCCATCTTTTTTTTTGATTCAATTTCTGACTCTAACCTAAAATCATCTCCTTTGCTATGCGCATTGAATCTATAGGTATTAAATATCATTGCGTAAGGTTGTCGAGTATTTCTAGTATTAAAAATTATTTCTTTAACATCATCGTAAAATTCGAAAATATTATTACTAAAAAATTCTTTATTTTTTATATTAAAAGAACTGAATCTCGCCGCTATATCGCCAGATAAGTTTTTTTTAATTGGTGTAGTTTGAGCATATTGATTATTTTCAACCACAAAAATAATTGGAACACTGAGAAGTGAGCTTAAATTTAAACTTTCGTATAATGCACCTTCGCCAAAAGTGCCATCTCCTAAAAAGCAACAAGTAATATCAGTTGAATTAATATTTATTTTTTGATTTAGGGCTATACCAGTGCATATTGAGGCATAACCACCTTGGATACCGCTAGAGTAAAAATTATTTTTGTGAAGATGCTGGCTTCCTCCATATCCCTGGCATATGCCCCCTTCATTTCCAAGGATTTCATTAAGTAAGCCCTTAGGATCTTTTTCTTTGAAAAGGAAATGGCCATGACATCGATGATTGCTAAATACAAAATCATTTTCTTTGAGATTGCTTATAACGCTATAACCAACCGCCTCTTGACCAGAATAAGTATGAGTAGTTCCACTTAATTTTCCTAAAGAAAATAAATCTAATAAGTTTTGTTCAAAAACTCTAACCCTGTACATTTCAAAATATGCTTCAAGAATATTCATTTAATTTTTTCTAAAATAATATTCTTTAAGTCCTCAAATGTATTCATTTGATGATCTTCATTAAATAGTAGGCTTGTTAAATCCAATTGATTATTAAGATTTTTTTCCAAATCAAGAATGAAAAAAACAATTTTTTCACTATCTAGCTCTCTATTTTTTCCTAAAAAATCACTATTAAGTAATAGTTTATGCTTAGAATTAAAAGCTAAATTTAAATTATCTATAGACTTAAATATGAGCTCGTCTATTGAATTGGATGATATCATTCTATTTTTTGAATACTACAAAATCACCCAAAATAAGAACATCCATACCGCATCCAAAATAAGTAGAAACTGCTTCTTTTGGCGACTCTACTATAGGCTGTCCTTTTATATTAAAACTAGTATTTAACAAAACTGGAACAGAAGATAGTTTATAAAACTCATAAATTAATTTATAAAATCTCAAATTTTGAGTTTTGTTTACAGTTTGTACTCTTGCTGAGCCATCAATGTGTGTTACCGCAGGTATTAATTTCTTCCATTTTTTATTTACTCCAAATGCCATGGTCATATATGGACTTTCTATTTCAGAGTCAAATATATCTTTAAAATAATTATTTAATACAGCAGGGGCAAATGGCCTGAATTCCTCTCTAAATTTGATTTTAATGTTTATCATATCTTTCATTTTATTTGACTTAGGACTGGCTAAAATTGATCTATTACCAAGGGCTCTAGGTCCAAATTCTGATCTCCCTTGAAACCATCCAATAATTTTATTTTTAGAAAGCTCTTTTGCGGCAAACTTAAAAGGATTTGATAATTTTTTATATTTTACTCCCAATAAATCTAACTCTTTTTGAATTGAATTATTAGTGAAGGATTGTCCATAATAAAGATTCTGAATTGGTTTAATATTTTGCTTTCTTAAAAATGATCCATAATAGGCACATCCCAAGGGTAGCCCCCTATCAGATGAAGAGGGCGAAACAAATACATTTTTAAAAAATTTATTTTTTAGAATTTTTCCATTCAGCGTACAATTTAATCCAACGCCACCTGAAATACAGAGATTACTATCAATATTAGATATTTTTTTTGCATAGTTAAGAAATGAATAAGCAGCTCTCTCAAGGTAAAATTGTGTAGAATAAGCAATATCTATATAGTATTGGTTTAGTTTTTGACCCTTTTTTCTTGAAGGGCCTAGCTTTTTTACTAGTTCGAAAGAATAACCTTGTTCATATTGAGATGAATTTTTTACTTCACGAAAATACTTATGATTGAGCTTAAAGCCAGGAGAGGAGTTTGGCTTCAAAAAAAAACTTAAATCAATCAAATTTTTTCCATATGGAGCTAAACCCATTACTTTAAATTCATCCTCACCAGGTTTGAATCCAAGGTAAGATGTCATCGCTGTATAAAATATTCCTAAACTATTTTTTGCAGGTATCTTTTTTAAAATCTTAATCCCAGTATTTTTTTTCGCTATACCAATACTTCCGCTTAAACTATCACCATATGCATCATATGAAATACATAAAGCTTCATCAAATTTGGAGTGAAAAAAACTTGAATAAAGATGTGCTAATTGATGGTTGATTGTTATTACTTTTGGCGAATACTGAAAATGATGGACTAACCATTTTTTTGTTCTTGTAATAATATCTTTGTAAGTTTCACCGGGCAGTACTACAGTATTAACGTCTTTCATGGTAATATTCATAAAATTAAGACATTTAGAAATACTCTCAATTGGTAAATATCCATAACTACCTTTTACCCTTGTCAATCTTTCTTCTTCAATAAAAAACTTTAGTTCACCGTTTTTCATAATGGCAGCCCCTGCATCATGCTGACCAATAGTAACTCCACCATGAATTCCTAAAATAATCATATGACTCTTTTTATGAATACCGCGGGGTTACCATAAAAAACACAATTATCTTCAATATTTTTTGTAACTACAGATCCCATTCCAATAATACAATTTTTTCCGATTTTAATGTTGTCCCTAATTACACTGCCTGCACCAATATATGTTTTAGATCCGATATGGGTATTTCCACCAATAAACACATTAGGTGAAATAGTGCAATATTTATCAATTATTACATCATGACAAATATTGACACGATGGTTAAGCTTTACAAAGTCATTTATAATGCAGAAAGGTCCAATTCTAACAAAACTTTGAATAAAACATCCTTTATCTGATATTTTGCTTTGAGATGAAATGGTGGATAAATTAGATATTAATGAGTATGATTTTTTTAAAAATGTTTTTTCTAAATCGCTTTTAATCGAGCAATCATCGAGAATTGTAAATACCTTATCTATTTTAGAAGAAAACTTATCCCAGTCTTTGTGAATACCAAGAACAGGATATCCTATATCTTTTTTATTAGTGAAAATACCAATCAATGTTCCTTTAATTTGATCAAGCAGGTCCAGCACGTCTTTATCAAAACCACATAAGGCGTAATTAAACATTTTTATTCCAATTTTTACTTAAATTTTTAAATTCTTTAATTAACTTATCTAAATAATAATCAATTTGTTTTAAATTAATAGTCAATGGCGGAGTTATGGAAATTCTATGCCACTTTCCGCTTGTGATAATGTTATGTTTATTAAAAAGTATATTTTCTAAGGTATTTCCGAATAAATTCATATTATTACATTTGTATTCTAATGACATCCTCAAACCGCGGCCTCTCACATTCACAAAAAAAGGATTTGATATTAGTTCTGAATTAATTATTTTTTGTATGTATTTACCTTTTTTTTCAACATTATTTAGAAAACTTTTTTTTGAACAAATATTTTGGACAGCTAAAGCAGCTGAAAGATTCAAAGAGTGCGCTTGAAAGGTTGTTGAATGTTGGAGCATTCCATGGCTGTTAAGAATTTTTTTAATTATTTTTTTTTTGGTAATTACGGCACTCAAAGCACCATATCCAGCTGCTAATGTTTTTCCAATATAGACAAAATCTGGTTCAACGTTATCATATTCATAGCAAAAGTATTTGCCAGTTGATCCTGTTCCACAGTAAACCTCATCTAAAATAAGATGAACGTTATATTTTTTACAGACTTTCGATATTTTTTTCCAATAATTTTTAGCCGGAGGCACATCACCCACCAATCCACCCATAATAGTTTCTCCAATAAATGCACATACTTTTTCTGGACCTATTGATAATATTTTATTTTCTAGTTCTAAGACACATCTATCAGTGTATTCATCTAAAGTTTCGTTTCTCTTTTTTAATTTCAAAGGATGATGCATACTAACCTTTGCCCTTTTATTATTTAGCAAAGGTTTATAAAAAGATAAATTAGGCCTTTCCCCCAAGGCCAATGCATCATTTGAAGAACCATGGTATGATTGATTTCGTGAAATAAACCAAACTTTTTTTTTGTCTCCATTATTATAATGATATTGATAACTTAATTTCATTGCAGCTTCACAAGCTTCCCCACCAGAATTACCGGCAAAATAGACTTGATTACAATTTGAAGGTGAATTAGATCCGATTATTTTAGAAAGTCTGATTACGTTTGGATCAATCCATTTTTTATAATCTATGTGGGTAAATTTTTGTAGTTGTTTTTGGATTTGATTTATAATTCTAGCGTCGTTATAGCCAAGTGTTGCGAAATGTGTTGTGCCAGCGGTCATATCTAAATATTTTTTATTATTTATAATCAAATATTCCTTATCTGCGGATGAAACTGTATAAGAAAAATTTCTATGATTTCTTACTAAATAATTATTATTCATACCAGATTGTTTCTTTTTGTTTGAATGGACCTTCGGTAATTTCAAGAAATATTAATGGGATCTTAGAATAACATTCCATAGACCTAAAGCTGTTTCTTTTTATATTGATCAATTTATTATTCAAATCAAAAGATATTGACTTAATTTTTTTATCTAAAAATTTTAATTTTCCTTTTCCAGAAATATGAACATATGTGACATTTCCTTTTTTTTGTAAATGAAAGGGCATTTTGTATTTTTTATTAAAAATCATCACCATTTTTTGAATTTTGTCTCTCTCGTTTTTATGCAAGCAAACTCTTGCATAATCTAATTTATTTAATTTAAGTATTTTTAAATATTTATTTAAATCCATTTTAGTAGTGTCAATATCTTTATTTTTATAATAAAAAAAAGTTTTTGAATTTGTTTTTGTATGATTTGGCAATTTTTAAATTTTGACTATTATTTTTCCAATTGATTTATTTTTCATGATTTTTTGTATGCCATCATTTATGTTAGAAAGTTCAATGACTTCATCAATTTGACTTATAAAATATTTATAATTATTCTCAATAAATTTCAAATATCTATTTAAATCATAGTCAGGGTTAAAATCACCCCCATGACTTCCGATAATCTTTTTCCCAAAATGCATATCTAATGTATATAACTTACTTAGATGATTTTTTTTTGGTACCCCAATTAATATTAACTTACCTAGTATAGGATCAATTATTTGATAACCAATTTCAATATTTTTAATTATTCCTGTTGTCTCAAAACATACGTCAAAGTTACCCATAGATTTTAAATCTTTAATAATATTTTGAGAGGAATTTTTTATATGAACGGTGTGACATTTAAATTTAGATTTTAAAATTTTTAGTTTTTTTAAATTAATATCAACAATAGTAATTTCACAACCTATGGATGAAGCTGCGATTAAAATATTATGACCTATACCTCCAACGCCAAAAATTAAAACTTTTTGATTAAATTTTAAATTGGCGTTGTATTCAACTGCACCAAAAGAAGTGGGTATGCAACACCCCAATAATGGCAATATTTTTTTTGGTAAAGTTGTATTTATATTAGTAATTCTATTTTCAGATACTATGGAATATTCACTAAAAGTTGTAACCGAACCGGAATTTATTTTTTTACTACCATCAAAATACTCAGGGTTTTGAGATTGTAAACCCTTGCCTATTTTCCAGTGTAATATGACTAGGTCATTTTTTTTTACTTTGGTGATTCCCTCCCCTGTTTCAACTACTCTTCCTACGCCCTCATGCCCTAGTAAATGTGGTAAAAAATGATCCTTACCTTTGACTCCTTGAATTTCTCCAACTTGACTACCACAAATACTTGTATAAAGAATTTTTACTAAAACTTGACCAAATTTTAATTCATCAGGTAATTCTATATATTTAATCTCAAGAGGGTGATTTAATTTACTTAGAATTGCAGCTTTAAATTTTTTTTTAGCAAATAAAAATTTTTTCATTATTCAAAATATATAAAAGAATATTCTCCATCGTAATTATACTTCTTAAAAATCCATTCCCATTCTTTTACATTAAAAAAAGCCTCACAAGTCACCTGCCAATATAATAAATTCATTTTTTCAAATTCATTTCTGTATGACTCTACACAAATATAAGAATGGTTTTTTTTTACCCTATTAATTTCTGTCAAGGCTTTCTCTAAATCAAATATTTCTAAGTTATGCAATGTATTGATTGAAATTACTAAATCAAAAAAGTTATCCTCATAAGGGAGATGAGTTGCATTTCCAATCGTAAGAGAAGGCTTTATATCAGAATTTGACAAATTAATTGCATAATCAGATATATCCAAACCATAAACAGAGGAGTTTGGAAAAAAATTTTTAAAATCGTTTAAAAAAAATCCCTTTCCACATCCGATATCTAGTATTTTGTAATTTTTTTTAGTATCAAATTTATAATAATTTTTAATATTCGAAATAAAATTATCCCATCTACCTGGAATGTATTTATAGCCACCATAATTTATCCTTCTATCTCCGTCCCAATATTCATATCCCCATTTTTTTGCAAGTTCTGCCGCTTTATATTTTGGATATTTAGTATCATTTACTCTGTCTAAATAATTTCTCTTGGTTGATTTATGAAAGGTACTTACAAAATCTAGATATTTCATAATTAGTACTTATATTATTTAAAATATACATTTACAAATTATCATTGTATAAAATTTTATGCTTGCAAGTTTATTTACTGATTATGGCAAAATATTAAATAATTTTTTTTGTAATGAAAGTTTTACAAAACTAGAGTCATTAAATAATGAAATAATTTCTGTATATGAGAATAATGGTCAAATCTATTTATGTGGAAATGGCGGTAGTGCAACTAACTCTATTCACATAGCGAATGATTTTTGTCATATTCGTACTAATAAGTTCCCTAGGGGAATTCCTGCAAAAAGTTTGAATGAGAATAGTGCTCTGATTACTTGTTATGCGAATGATATAGATTATGACTCTATCTTTTCTGAGCAGGTTAATAATTTTATGTCATCAAATGATATGCTCATTGTCCTTTCTGGCTCTGGTAATTCTAAAAATATAATTAAGGCAATCAATACTTGTAAAAATAAAAAAATAAAAACCTGGGGAATTTTAGGAAATGACGGGGGAAAATCAAAAATAATTTTAGATAATTATTTATTGACAAATACCTCTTCAATGCAAATTTCGGAAGATATACAAACAATAGTGTTTCACATTATAACAAAATTTATAAAAAAATTATGAAAGTAGCAGTTATAGGGGCAAATTCATTTTCAGGTTTTAGTTTTATAAAATATATTAACAAAAAGTTTAAAAATAAAAATCTTAAAATTTTTTGCTTCAGTAGATCAAAACAAAAGGATACTTCTTTAACGGGTTTAAAATTTGATAAAAAAAAAAATATTTTCATAAAAGCAGACATAAATAAAAAGACAGATGTAAATAAAATTATATCAATAATAAAAAAAGAAAAAGTTATTTACATCCTAAATTTTGCTGCACAAAGTATGGTAGGAGAAAGTTGGTTAAGTCCGCTCGATTGGTATAAAACAAACGTAATGTCAACCATCAATCTTATTGAACAAATTAATAAAATTGACATTAAAAAATATATTCATTTCACTACTCCCGAGGTTTATGGTGATATCCGAGGCAATAAAAAAGAAAATTTTGAGTTTTATCCTTCAACTCCATATGCCATATCAAGAGCAACTACAGATATGCATTTACATGCCTTGAATAGATTTTCAAAATTTCCCGTAATCTTCACGAGAGCCTCTAATGTTTATGGTAATGGTCAAGACTTTTATAGACTTATACCCAAACTATTTTATTTAGCCAAACTAAAAAAAGAATTTCCTTTACATGGAGGAGGCGAGTCTATCAGAAACTTTATTCATATAGATGATGTCTCAGCGGCTTTAATAAAAATTCTTAAGAAAGGTAAAATAGGTGAAACATACCATATCTCAGGTCGTAATTATCATTCCATTAGAGAAATAGCTAGGAAAGTTTACTCTATGTATAATCTTAGTTCTCATAAATTTATTAAAAAAACCAAAGACAGATTAGCTAAAGACAAACATTATAAATTAGATAGCTCTAAACTAAGAAAAGAATTAAATTGGTCAGACAAAATAAGTTTAGATGAGGGAATTCAAAAATTTCTTAATTGGTTTGAGTCTACTAATATAAATAAAAAAGCAATTTATTTAAGGTATAATCATAAAAAATAATAATGAATAATATTCTTATTACTGGTTGTTGTGGGTATGTCGGTACAGAACTCACAGCATATTTATTGAATAAAGGACACTCAATAGTAGGGATAGATACCTGTTGGTTTGGAAATAATTTAAAAAAACACAATAATCTGATTTTCTATAAGCATGATATCAGAGATTTAGACGATCTAGATTTACAATTTGATAAAATTGATACTATTATTCACCTTGCAAATATAGCTAATGATCCATCTGCTGACTTAAATCCAAATTTATCATGGGAAACAAATGTTTTAGCTTCAATGAAATTATGCGAAATTGCAAAAAAAAATAAAATTAAAAAAATTATATATGCAAGTAGCGGTAGTGTTTATGGCATAAAATCTGAAAAAAATGTTACTGAAGATCTCTCTTTAAAACCAATATCGCTGTATAACAAAACTAAAATGATAGCTGAGAGAATTTTTTATTCTTACAAGAAAGATTTTGAAATAATAATTGTAAGACCTGCAACTATCTGCGGTTTTTCAAGAAAAATGAGACTTGATCTTACTGTTAACGCTTTAACTTTTCATGCTCTTTCTAAAAAACTCATTACAATACATGGTGGTGAGCAAATTAGACCAAACATTCACATAAAAGATATGATAAATGTTTATGATTTTTTTCTTAACAATCAAGTAGAGTCTGGTTTTTATAATGCAGGATTTGAAAATCAATCAATAATTGAAATAGCTAATTTGATATCTGATAAAATTAAATGTGAAACTATAATTGATAAAAATACCAATGATCCGAGAAGCTATAGACAGAACTCTGGTAAAATTTTAAATATGGGTTTTTTACCTAAACATTCTATAAATGATGCTATTGAAGAGCTCATAATTAAATTTAATAATAATGAAATAAAAGAAGATATTAATTGCTATACGATTAAAAAATTATCTCAAATTTTGAGTATTTAAATTAAATTTTTAATATCATCTAATTTATTAAAAGATATAGCATCTCTATACCTTCCATTCCTTAAAACACCAACCTTCTTTTTCTTTTTTATCATTAAGTCAATAAATTTAATAAAACTGTACTCATCAGAATCAAGAGTTGACTCAATTGATTTATTTAGTTGTTTAAACATTCCTTTTTTGAGAATAAATATACCAAGGTCTCTTTCTCCAAAACTTGGCCTACATTTTAAATTTTTTGTTTCATAAATTCCTGAAATTTCATTATTTATGCGGCTAATTACAGTATAAGGGCTTCTGACAACTCTTGATGAAAAAGAAATATCTAAATTTTTTTTTTTATGAAAATCAATTAATTCTATTATAGTTTTTTTTGAAAAATTAAATACATCGCCCCATATTACAAGAACATTTTTATAATTTGCATAATCACTTGAATTAATATACTGAAGCACTGCACTAGCCATACCATTCTGTTTTTTTTGAATAAGTAATTCACAATTATAATTATATTCTTTTAATATTTTTGAGATATTTTTTTTACCTTGACTGGAAACAATAATTGTAAATTCAGAGTTAATAAAAGTTAATTTTTTGATGATTTTTATAATCAACGGTTGATTATTAATCCTAAATAAGCACTTAGGATAATTGAGCCCAGACCTTGTACCCTTACCTGCTGCTGGAATTAATACTTTTAAATCATTATGTAATTCTATTGTCATATTTTTTTAAAAAACCATTAATAAAAGCCAAGTAAATTAATTTAAAATTTTTACCAATCAAATATGAAAAAAAATCTCTAATACCATTTCTTTGTAGTATTCTTATATAAGTTAGAAAAGTGTAACCAAATAAAGCAACAAAAATATTTTTGTTATTATATTTACAAGCTATTATAATGGAATTTCTTAGGTAATAATACACCCACAAATTTCCGATATTTCTTTTGTTAACAGCTGGGTGAAAGTGTATTGATTTTTTTAAAGTTGCTATTTTGCCGTATTTTTTTATCTTGAATAAAAAATCAACTTCAACACCATGATGATAATAATCTTTATTTATTAAATTTTTTCTTTTGATCAGGTCTAAATTTATCAGACATCCATTAAAAAAGTGAACATGTTCAACCTTACTAGCTTTTATTTGATTGGCTTTATTGATATTTCTAAAATTTTTATCCTTAAATGAAAAAACTAAATGATTGTGATGATTTTCATTAACTAATAAAGAAGAAACACAAATATTATTTTCAATACCGCTAACTAATTCTTTTAATGCTTCTAGACTTGGGTATCCATCATCATCCATCATCCAAATATGAGTATAATTACCTTTTAAAGCTACTTCAAAACACTCGTACCAGCCGGCAGCTGAACCGGTTTTAGGAATATTTTTATATTTAATTTTATTTTTTAATAAGAAAGACTCTGTTTGATCAGTGCTACCATTATTAATGACAAAAAGATCAAAATCTTTGTAAGTTTGGGATTTTATAAAATTAACACACCTCATCAAAAGGTTGTATCGATTATAAGTTAATATTGTAGCTAGAATTTTCATGAGATATTAGTTTCAAAATTTTTTTAATTATTTTTAATCCATTGTGAATACCAGATTTACCGTGTTCAAAATTATCAAATATATTTGCAACAGGTAATCTATTAAGCCTATTCTTATCTATAGCTACATGATTTTTAGAGTTATGTGGATGGATATTTATCAGATTGTAATCAAATAGTTCATTAAGGTCTATTTTATTAGAATTATTCAAAAATTTATATGCGTTTGTTATATAATCAGATGATTTAAAATGAGGTGTTTCATAATCAGCACCAATATTTGTTATGAAAAATTTTTTTGCTAATTTATTGTTACTTATATATTTTCCTATATTTTTTGATAAATATGAGGGATATAAGGATGAAAATTGTGTTCCTGGTGCGTAAATTATTAAATTTGCTTTTTTTACAGCGGACCGTGCCTCTAAAGAAAGAGTTGGCTTCATTGATATCTTTTCAAGTATATTCTCATTGATAGCTTTATATTGAGCTATCGGTTTTTTAGTAAGATATATATTTTTTAGAGAAATATTTGATCTTTGCTCAACAATAGAAGCCTCTGTAGGTAGAATTATACCATTTTCTCTAATACCACTAAGATATAAATTTTCATTAGAATTTATAAATACATCATGTTTTATCTCGAAAATTCTTTTTATCTCAGAAATTGAATTTTTTATGATTTTGTTTTTTTGATAAAATACACCTACATATAAAATATTTATAATTGACCAATCGTAAAGATTAAAATCTTCTTTTATATACAAATTACATAGTGATAAAAATTTATTTAAATATTTATTTATATCTTTTTTTAAACTTGGTCTTATCTTTTTATAAAAGTCTTTATTGACTAAATATTCAATTAAGTCATTTTTATTTATCTTTTTATTAATTCTATGATCAAAAATCGCTTTATATAGTTTATAATTCTTATTAAAAGGATCCAATAAAGCAGATTGTACTTTTCTAATATCAGAAGGACCAAACATTTTAAAATAATTTCTTATTTTTCCTGTACTTTTGCCATCATCATAAGGATTCACGATACAATAAATTTTTGCTTTTAATCTTTTATCTTTTAAAAGATTAGTTAAAATCGATTTGGCTCCTCTTCCGCCACAAAAAACAACTATGTTCATTCTTATTTTATACACTACATGAAAAAAAATTTATATAAAATCTCTATAGTAGGATTAGGATACGTTGGATTGCCTTTAGCCGTAGAATTGGGAAAGCACTTCCATACCATTGGCTTTGATATTTCAGAAAAAAGGATTAAAGAATTGAATAATTTAGAAGACTACAATCATGAATGCTCTAAAAAAGAAATTAAAAGTTCAAAAAATTTAATTTTTTCTAATAACCATCAAGATTTATTGGATACTGATATTTTTATAGTTTGTGTTCCAACTCCAATTTATGGAAATAAAAAAATTAACTTAAACCCTCTAATATCAGCCACAAAATTAATTTCAAATGTCATGAAAAAAAAATCCTCCATAATATATGAATCAACAGTTTACCCTGGCCTAACTCAAGAAGTTTTATTACCAATTCTTATTTCAAATAAAAAAAAATTAGAATTTAAAAGAGATTTTAGCATTGGTTATTCTCCTGAAAGGATTAATCCTGGAGATAAAAAACATAATATTAAAAATATTACAAAAATTATATCCGCTTCAGATAAAGTACTTTTGAATAAAATGGAATTTATTTATGGTAAATTTACAAAAACTCATAAAGTCAAAAGTATTAAAATAGCTGAGGCTGCTAAAGTAATAGAGAATACGCAAAGAGATATTAATATTGCATTCATAAATGAGATAACTAAGCTATTTTCTAGAGACAATATAAATATTGTTGAAGTTTTATCTGCTGCTAAAACCAAATGGAATTTTGTTGATTTCAAACCTGGCTTAGTCGGTGGCCATTGTATTGGGGTTGATCCTTACTACTTATCTCATTATGCAAAAAAACTTAAACAAAATCTAAAAATTACATTAGCAGGTAGAAACATAAATAACTCTATGTCTTCATATATAGTTCAAAGATACATTAATAATTTTAAACCAAAAAAAAATACTAAAATCTTAATTTTAGGATATAGCTATAAGGAAAATACATCAGATCCAAGAAACTCTCTAATTAAATCAATAATATCTGAATTTCAATCAAATGGATATAAAATATGTTTATGTGACCCACTCGTAAGCAAAAAATATTTTATGAAACTAAAAAATGTAGAAATAGTCGAATACAATAAGAATAATATTGTAAGGTATAAAAACATTCTTTTACTTGTAAAGCATAATATATTTTCAGAGATGCAGAGTGTTATAAAAAAAGACAATAATGTTTATGATTTCTTTAATTTTTTGAATAAAGATTATACACTTAAATATTAATTATAAATTTTTTCATAAATATAATATACATTTTCTAAATCAAAATATTTTTTTGATAATGAGATTATTTCTTCTTTATCAAAAAATCTATTATTTAAGATAGATATAACACTTTTTTGAATATCATATTTATCATTAGCATCTACTAAGAGTCTTTTATCAATCTTTTTCATAATTTCATTTAGATCTCCCACATTCGAATTACATATAATCGGTACACCACATGCTAAAGACTCTGCAACTTTCGTTGGGCAAGAAGCTTGTCTAGCATAAGTATTTCTCACAAAACATAGAGTTAAATCACAAATATTTATGTACTTATTTACATTAATAGGATTAATATTTTTTATAATTATATTTTTTTGAAATTTTTTTTCTAAAAATTTATCTATTTGAAAAGAATCATTAGTTCCTATTAAAAAAGTAACATTACCATTTAACCTTTTTAATAATTGACCAAAAAAATAAAACATCTCATTTGGCATATATAAGGAGTTTAAAGAACCAAAATAACCAACTATAAAATGATTATAATTCAATTTTAAATTCGTTTTTAATTCATTGTTTTGGGCAAAACTTAGTGGAAAAAATTTTTTGTAATTTGTGACGCATGGTATTACATGAATTTTTTTTTCATTTATATTAAAATCTTTTATAATGATTTCTTTGGCTTTATTAGTTAATACAATTAATTCGTCGCATTCCTTGTAAAGCCTTTTTTCATAAAATTTAATTAATTTATATGATACCAAATGAATAAAATTTGAGAGATTCCAATCATTATCTAGTCTTTCATCTGCCCAAAAACCTCTACAGTCAAAAATAAATTTTTTATTTCTAAAAATTTTTTTTATTAATATTCCTCCAAATGCAGGTATGTGTCCTCTACAGTGAATATAATTATAATTATTAAAAAGATTTAAATAAATTGGCAAAACTAAAATTTTTAGGATGTCAAAAAACTTTAGAAAAAAAAATAATTTTTTTGTGAATTTTAATTTGATATGCTTTATCTGGTTATCATTAATTTCTTTATCGATGTGAACTTTTCTTTGTTGAGATCTTTTCTTTTCAAATGACAATATAGTAACATTACTATGACGTGTGATTACCTTTACGTATGGAAGGATTTGAGAATATCCTAACTGATCATAAAGACCATCATAAGATATGTAGAGAGTATTAAACTTTTTTTGCTCTAACAATTGCTGATTTAAAATTTTTATATTTTATTTTGCCCGCAAAAATAATTCTAAAATTATTATTTTGAATCAATTTAGAAATATATTTAATTTTTTGAGGTCTGTCATATTTTGGTGTTAACATATCAATAGTATCAAGCATAACCATTTCTCTAAATAATTTAGGATTTAAGTTCAATGGTATTGCGTTTTTAATATCTGCAATAGGTATAAATCTAGTGAGAAGGTAAAGCCTATATTTGCATAAAAAAAAATATAATTTAATCAACTTATCAATATGCTGATCTAAAATCTTATAAAGTTTTTCATTATTTATCCTCTTAGTAATTGGTCTTAACATATATTTTGCATGTAATAGTGTCCAAAAACCGTTATAGGGATAAAAGTCTAAAAATAATAATCCATTTTTTTTTGTATTTTCAGTCAATACCTCTATTGTTTTTTTTATATCAGCGGTGTGTTGCAATACACCAAAACAAATAACCATATCGAATTGGTTTAATTTAAATGGAAGGTCGTATAAAGATGCTCTAATTAAAAAAAATCTGTCTTTAAATTTATCCAGATAATTATTCTTTTTATTTGCATATATAGCTGATGATGGTTCAATGGAAAATAATTTAGCTGATGTATAATTTAAAATTATATTTGAAAACCTACCTGCACCAGAACCAATCTCTAAAATTAATTTATTTGAAAAATCATTAAAGCTAAGGCCCGTTTCATTAAAAAATCTATCATAGGAATTAGTATTTTCTTGTCTATCTATCTGAGTTTCTCTGAAAGTATTCCACTGCAAACCAAAAGAGTCAGTATCTTGGTGATTATCTAATTGGCTATAAACACCATCATTAAAAGATAAATAATTTTTCAACTCTATGTTATCGATAAAGTGGCTCATATATATTTTAAAACCAAATCTCTTGAATATTGTAATAATTTTTCATTTTGATTTGAATAGTATAAAGAATACCAACTCAAAGTTTCTTTTATCATTATCTTAAAATCATAATTAGGTCTCCAATGTATCAAGTTTTTTGATTTTTTATTTGATAAATGTAAATATTTTTTTTCTTTAAATTGTTTATTAATTTTTGATAGAGAAACTTTATAGTTCATATCTTTAATGATTTTTAATATTTCTTTAACAGTTTTATGATGAGAATTATTTGATGAAAAATTCCAATTTGAAAAAGAAACTTGATTTTTATCTAAATATTCAGCAAGCATAAGATATCCTTTCAAAACAAAAAAAATACTTATCCAAGGTCTCGTTGAGTCGATTGAACGCAAATTCAATTTATCTTTTTTAAATATGCTTTTTGCTACATCTGGAATTAATCTATTAGCTCCAAAATCACCACCTCCAATTATATTTCCAGCCCTTGCTGTTGCAAGATTAATGCCTAATTTTGAAAAGTATGAATGTGAGAAAGTATATGAAATTAATTCTGCGCAGCTTTTAGAATTGCTATATGGATCTTCACCACAAAGTCTATCAGATTCTTTAAATAATTTAGAAGTATCATCATTTAAATAAACTTTATCAGTAGTGATATTAATTATTGTATTTAGATTTTTTAATTTTCTACAACTATCCAATAGATTTAATGTTCCTAAAGTATTTGTTTCATAAGTTTTAATAGGATCTTGATAGCCTTCAAATACATATGGCTGTGCAGCTAAATGAAAAATAATTGAAGGGTTTATTCTTTTTAATTCTTTATAAAACTTCTTTCTATCCCTTATATCTAAAAAAAAATTATTTTTATTTTTATTTAAAATAAAAAATAAAGGATTTGTTTTTTTTTGGGGCTTAAGGGAAATTCCGTAGGTGTCAGCGCCAAGCATGTTCAACGTAAATTGAAGCCAAGAACCCTTAAATCCAGTATTTCCTGTTATAAGAACTTTTTTATTTTTCCAAAATTTAGAATCTACCAAATTTTCCATGGGGCTTTATTTTCATTCCATAAATTATTTAAGTACTGATGATCTCTTACATTGTCCATACAACTCCAAAAACCCTCATGTTTGAAGGCATTAATTTCTTTTTCTTTTGCTAAATTGCTTAATGGTTCATTTTCAAAGACATCCTCTTTATTGAATAAATAATTAAATATTTTTTTATTTAAAACAAAAAAACCTCCATTAATATAATTATTATTACTAACTTTTTTTTCAGAGAAGTTTTCAACAATATTATCTTTATTTATTGATAGTGAACCAAATCTACCCGATGGCTTAACAGCAGTAATTGTGACGATCTTTTTCTTATTAAGATGATCCTTATATAAATTGTTAATATTTACATTAGATAAACCGTCACCATATGTCATAAAAAAATTTTCATCCTTATTTATAAATTTTTGTATAAATTTTAATCTTCCACCTGTCATAGTATTTAAACCTGTATC
>MDTG01425321.1_pt1 | contig 24511 bp, 22 predicted proteins | sample 811421 | NCBI WGS metagenome assembly MDTG01 (sample SAMN05326645, study PRJNA326480) | marine metagenome | isolation source: seawater | place: Pacific Ocean: South East | collected 2011 | reverse complement strand
GAGAGCGACGGTATTGTGGCCCGCGTGCTGTTGTTCAGTGCGTCGCAGCCGATCATCTGGCCCAGCATTTCGCTGATTCTCGGCTCACTGACCTGCGTGCTGCTGTTCCCTGCGCTGCGCCGTAAAGCGGCTCAAGCCTTTGGGCAGGGCGCTGATGACTCGATCATGCCGCTGCTGAACACGGCTGCCGTCATCGGTTTTGGTGGTGTAGTGACCCAGACCGCCGGTTTTGCCCAGTTTGCCGACTGGATTCTCAACGTTGATCTGCCGCCGCTGCTGTCAGTGTTTGCCTCTGTCAGCGTGGTGTCGGCGATTGTCGGCTCTTCTTCCGGTGGTCTGCAGATCTTCATGCAGTCGCTGGGCCCGCATTACATCGAGATGGGCGTTGATCCGGAAATTCTGCACCGTATCGCGGCGATCGCTGCCGGTGGTCTGGATTCGCTGCCGCATTGCGGCGCGGTGATTGCGACCTTCATGATCATGGGTATTACCCACAAGGAAGCCTATCGGGACATCTTTGTTGTCACGGTCGCCGTGCCTGTCATCGCCTGTCTGGCCTCCATTGCCCTGCTGATGTCGCTGGGCATGGGCATGGTCTCCTGAGGCCCGTGGAGCACGCGGCATCGAATAGGCGCTGCGTGCTCCAGTGCACAAAATTTCGTCAGTTGGGGAACATTCCGGCTGATATGGGTCTATAGTGGATGACTCCTCGCTCGGAGTTATATCTGCCTGGGAGACTGACAATGAATATGAACGCCACCGTCCAGCACGATCAGGAAGGCAAGCAGTTCTATATCGCATTGGAAGGTGCACGGGCTTATCTCGCCTACATGGATCTTGGCAAGAAGACACTGGATATCTACCGCACCTTCGTACCCAATGCCCCGCGCGGCAAGGGGCTGGCGGCAAAACTGACGGCACACGCATTGAGCTTTGCCCGTGAGCAGGGTTACACCGTCATCCCTTCCTGCTCGTACGTTGAGCGTTATATGGATCGTCACGCTGCAAACGTTGAATAGTTTGCCAGAACCAACAAAAAACCCGCCGATTGGCGGGTTTTTTGTTGTCTGCTGATCAGCGTTGCAGGCGCGGGCGGCGGGGCAGCACGTCCTTGAGCTTGTCACGCATGCTGCGCACGCTCTGTTCAGTGGTTGCCCAGTCGATACAGGCATCGGTCACCGAAACGCCGTACTGCAGCTGGGACAGGTCCTTGGGAATAGACTGGTTGCCCCAGCCGATGTGGCTCTCGACCATCAGGCCGATGATGGAGTCGTTGCCTTCGAGAATCTGGTTGGCAACGTTGTCCATGACCAGAGGCTGCAGGCCCGGGTCCTTGTTGGAGTTGGCGTGGCTGCAGTCGACCATGATGTTGCTGGCGATGCCGGCCTTTTCCAGATCCTTTTCGCACAGGGCGACGCTGACCGAGTCGTAGTTGGGCTTGCCGTTACCGCCGCGCAGCACTACGTGGCCGTAGGGGTTGCCTTTGGTGGTGACGATAGAAACCTGGCCTTGCTGGTTGATACCCAGGAAGCGGTGCGGGCTGGATACCGACTGCAGGGCGTTGATGGCAACCGAGAGGCTGCCATCGGTGCCGTTCTTGAAGCCGACAGCCGAGGACAGGCCGGACGACATTTCGCGGTGAGTCTGCGACTCGGTGGTACGCGCACCGATGGCCGACCAGGAGATCAGGTCCTGCAGGTACTGCGGCGAAATCGGGTCCAGCGCTTCAGTGGCGGTGGGCAGGCCCATCTCCGACAGATCGCAGAGCAACTGGCGGCCGATGTGCAGGCCGTCTTCAATCTTGAACGAGTCATCCAGGTAGGGGTCGTTGATCAGACCTTTCCAGCCGACGGTGGTACGCGGCTTTTCGAAGTAGACGCGCATGACCAGATAGAGGGTGTCGCTGACTTCTGCAGCGAGCTGCTTGAGGCGCGCGGCGTAGTCCTTGGCAGCCTCGATATCGTGGATCGAGCAGGGGCCGATGACGATGAACAGGCGGTGGTCCTTGCCATCGAGAATGTCACGAATAACCTGGCGGCTTTCGACGACGGTCGCCTGGGCAGCTTCACTGAGCGGAATCTTGGCTTTCAGCTGCTCGGGGGTAATCAGAATCTCGTTGGAGGTAATGTTCAGGTCATCAATAGGTAAATCGGCCATCAGTCTTCCCGGAAGTGGTACCGGCCGCGCGGTGCGGCACTATTTTGAGTGCGTCACAGCTTAATCAAGGTTGGCCGCTTAGGCTACCCCGCAGGCCGCTATCGCCCTGAAAAACAAAATTAATTGGCGCGCTAAAGTGCGCTCGCAGGGCTATTTTGTCGTGTTGTTGACTGTCTTGCCGGGCGTCAGCCCCTTACCATGGCCAGATACCAATAACAGATCATCGAAATGAGGGTTGTATGGACCAGAACAAACTGCAAATCGGCATCATCGGCACGGGCGCAATCGGCGGCTTTTACGGCGCCATGCTGGCCCAGGGCGGAAATGATGTGCACTTTTTGCTGCGCAGTGAATACGACGCTGTGGTGGAGAAGGGCATTACCATCAACAGCCTGGTCAACGAGCAACTGCATTTGCACCCGGTGCAGGCGTACAAGGATGCTGCTGACATGCCGCCCTGCGACTGGCTGTTTATCGGCGCCAAGTCGACCGCAGGCAACCTGGGCGACATCATCACCCGCGCCGGCAAGCCCGATGCCAAGGTCGTGCTGCTGCAAAACGGCCTGAGCAACGAAGACCAGCTGCGCCCCTATCTGCCCGACACCATGCATCTGATTGGCGGTCTGTGCTACGTCTGCCTGTTCCGCGAAGGCCCGGGCCTGGTCAAGCACCAGGCCAACGGCATGGTCGATCTCGGTTACCACTCTGGCCCGGCAACCACTGTCGAGGCGCAGCAGGCGCTGCTGAAAGAAGGTGCCGAGCTGCTTGCTTCCGGCAAGATTCCCACGCGCCTGCTGCCCGGGGTAGACGAGGCGCGCTGGCAGAAGCTGGTCTGGAACGCACCCTTCAATGGTATTTCCGTGGTGCTGAACTCCGGTACCCAGGCGCTGCTGAAAGACCCGGCAAGCAACAAGCTGATCAAGGAAATGATGGAAGAGGTCATCAGCACGGCCAGGGCCAAAGGCGTCAGCATGCCAGATGGTCTGGCAGACAAGCTGCTGATGGGTACTGGCGCCATGCCCGACTACCAGCCAAGCATGTATCACGACTGGCTGCACAAACGCCCCATGGAGCTAGACAGCCTGTATGGCGAGCTGCTGCGTCAGGGCCGTGAGGCGGGTTGCAGCCTGCCGAAAATCGAGGCAATGTTGGATCAGCTGACGTTCATTCAGAACCGATATCTGTCCAATCAATAGGAAGTCCGCATGCCTAGCCAGCTCGGCGACAAACTGGTTATCGCCATTTCTTCCAGAGCCTTGTTTGATCTGGATGATAGCCACGCTGTCTTCGAGCGCGAGGGGCTGGAAGCCTACCGGCTGTATCAGATAGCGCACGAAGACGAGCCGCTGGAGCCGGGTGAAGCCTTTCCGTTGGTGCAAAAGCTGCTGCGCATCAACAGTCTGCTGGAAGGTGACAGCCGGGTTGAGGTGGTACTGATTTCGCGCAATAGCGCCGACACAGGTCTGCGTGTATTCAACTCGATTCAGCATTACGGCCTGGGTATCACCCGGGCCGCCTTTGCTGGGGGGCGCAGCCCCTTTACCTATATCCCGGCCTTTGGCTGTCAGTTATTCCTCTCGACCCATGCCGAAGATGTGCGCGCCACGCTGGATGCTGGCTTTGCTGCCGCAACCATTTTGCCGGCCAAGCGTCGTCCGGAGCAGCGCGACGAACTGCGTATCGCCTTTGATGGTGACGCGGTGTTGTTCTCCGACGAGTCCGAGCAGGTCTTCCAACGTGACGGGCTGGCGGCTTTCCAGGCCAGCGAGCAGGCATCGGCTCATCAGCCGCTGCGCGGTGGTCCGTTCAAGGCCTTTCTTGCTGCGCTCAACCGCATTCAGACCGAGTTCCCCAGCGAGCAATGTCCGATCCGCACGGCACTGGTAACAGCCCGCAGTGCGCCGGCCCATGAGCGGGTAATTCGTACCCTGCGTGAGTGGGATATTCGTTTGGACGAGTCCTTGTTTCTGGGTGGTCTGGACAAGTCCGAATTTTTGCAAGCCTTTGGCGCTGACCTGTTCTTTGATGATCAGGAAGGTCACTGCCAGCGGGCGGTGGGTGTGGTGCCCACCGGGCATGTTCCGCACGGCATCAGCAACCTCAAATCGTCCTCTTCTGTCTGATAATGTCGCAGCTGTGCGACACAGTGCACTATTTCGTTCCGTTGCTGGAATTTATGGACTAACCTAACTGTCAGAACAGGCGATCTGGTTATAAGCGCTTATCGCGCTGCCGCGCCAGCCAAGCCGCCACCGGGCTTGGATCGATAGAGGAAGCATCCATGAAGCTGCAGCAGCTGCGCTATATCTGGGAAGTGGCCCACCATGACCTGAACGTGTCCGCCACCGCCCAGAGCCTGTATACCTCCCAGCCCGGTATCAGCAAACAGATACGTCTGCTTGAAGACGAACTGGGCGTGGAAGTGTTTTCTCGCAGCGGCAAGCACCTGACTCGCATCACCCCGGCCGGTGAGCGCATCATCGCGACCGCGGGCGAGATCCTGCGCAAGGTCGACAGCATCAAACAGATTGCCCAGGAGTTCAGTAACGAGCGCAAGGGCACGCTGACCCTGGCAACCACGCACACGCAGGCGCGTTATGCCTTGCCGCCGATCATTCAAAAGTTCATCAAGAACTACCCGGATGTCTCGCTGCACATGCATCAGGGCTCGCCGATGCAGATATGTGAAATGACCGTGGACGGCACCGCCGATTTTGCCATCGCCACCGAGGCGCTGGAGCTGTTCGCTGATCTGGTGATGATGCCGTGCTATCGCTGGAATCGCTGCGTTATCGTGCCCAAGGGGCACCCGCTGACGCAGCTGTCGTCTTTAACCCTGGAGGCGCTGGCAGAGTGGCCGCTGGTGACTTACGTGTTCGGGTTTACCGGACGCTCCAAGCTCGATGAGGCCTTCAGCAATCGCGGGCTGTCGCCCAAGGTGGTATTTACCGCCGCCGACGCCGATGTGATCAAAACCTACGTGCGGTTGGGGCTGGGGGTTGGCATTGTGGCGCACATGGCGGTCGACCCGGTGGCAGACCCGGACCTGGTGGTGATTGATGCCAGCCAGCTGTTCGAGTCCAGCGTGACTAAGATCGGCTTTCGCCGTGGCACCTTTCTGCGCGGCTACATGTACGAGTTTATCGAGGCATTCGCGCCACATCTGACGCGCGAGATGATTGACCAAGCGCTGCTGTGCAGCAACAAGGTAGAGCTGGAGGCGTTGTTCGACGGGGTAGAGCTGCCGACCCTGTAAGACAGGGCCGGCGCAGCGTCAGCTGCGGGCAATCAGGTTGCCGGCGTGCAGACCGCATTCCTTCTTGGTGGACTCTTCCCACCACCAGCGGCCTTCGCGCTCGTGCTGGTTAGGCAGCACGGGGCGGGTGCAAGGCTCGCAGCCAATGCTGATGAAACCTTTCTCGTGCAGCGGGTTGTAGGGAATCTCCAGCATGCGGATGTAGTTCCAGATATCCTCGCTGCTGTAGTCGGCCAACGGGTTGAACTTGACCAGTTGGTGCTCCGGCGTCGAGAACGCGGTGTCCAGCTGAATCACCGGTACGTCGGCGCGGGTGGGGCTTTGATCTTTGCGCTGGCCGGTAATCCAGGCGTCGACTGTGCCGAGTTTGCGGCGCAGAGGGGCAATCTTGCGCACGCCGCAGCAGCCACCGTGACCATTTTCGTAGAAGTCGAACAGTCCGTTTTCACGGACGTAGGCTTCCAGCTCCTGGTGATCGGGGGACAGCACTTCAAGCTGAATACCGTAGTGCTTGCGTACCTGCTCCAGGAACCGGTAGGTCTCGGGGTGCAGGCGGCCGGTGTCCAGGGTGAACACCTTGATCTCGGGGTTGATTTTCCAGGCCATATCCAGCGCGACGATATCGTCGGCGCCACTGAATGACAGCCAGAGATTGTCGAACTGGCCGATTGCCAGTTCCAGGATCTGCTGGGGCGACTTGCTGGCGTACTCGCTGGCCAGTTGGTCGATGTCGAAATTACTCATTGCATCAGGCTCTCAATCCGGCGGTGGATCGGTGTGCCACCGTTTCTGGTTTCAGGCGGGCAGTCTAACAAAGGGCGTCTTAGTCCATCCTCTTTTATTTGGTTATATTTTTATGCCTTTATACGAGGTTGCTCGGTGCTTCTCGTGTCCTTCTCGTTGCGCCTGACAGCGCTTGCCGGTAGATTGTGCGCCAGCCTCAACTATTGAAACTCAGGAGTGTCGCGTGGAAATTGCTTGCCTTGACCTGGAGGGCGTACTGGTCCCGGAAATCTGGATTGCCTTTGCCGAGAAGACTGGCATCGAGGAACTGAAGGCAACCACCCGTGATATTCCAGATTACGACGTGCTGATGAAGCAGCGGCTGTCCATTCTGGACAAGCACGGCCTCAAGCTGTCGGACATCCAGGAAGTGATCGCCACGCTGAAGCCGCTCGAAGGTGCCGTCGAGTTTGTTGACTGGCTGCGCGAGCGCTTTCAGGTCGTGATTCTGTCTGACACCTTCTACGAGTTCTCTCAGCCGCTGATGCGTCAGCTCGGTTTTCCGACGCTGCTGTGCCACCGCCTGATCACCGATGAGAACGACCGCGTTGTCGACTATCAGCTGCGTCAGAAAGACCCGAAGCGTCAGTCGGTTATCGCCCTGAAGAGCATTTACTACCGCATCATCGCCGCCGGTGACTCCTACAACGACACCACCATGCTGTCTGAAGCGCATGCGGGTATTCTGTTCCACGCGCCGGACAATGTAATCCGCGAGTTCCCGCAGTTCCCGGCGGTGCATACCTATGAAGACCTGAAAAAGGCCTTTATTGCTGCCTCCAACCGCGAACTGTCGCTATAACAACGCGCTGATCCGCGTGCTCGATGCTGGTCTGCGCCGAGTCAGAGCCTGTTGATGCTTTCTAGCATTAACAGGCTTTTTTCATTGGCTTGTCCGCCTCAGGGGCAAGCATCCTGCGGCCCATCGCGGCCAGGGCCACCAGCGCCGCATCGGCTGGCCGAAAACTTCTCTTAATTCGCTCACGCTGCTGGTTCGCTTTGCCGGCTCGAACGCGAGTGCCCGCCGGAGCGCTGGCCAGCAATGGGCGGGCAGGTTCGCCGGCTTTTGCAGGCTGCTGTACTGATCCATACGCATTGCCTGACGCGCTGTCAGGCGACTGAATGGGTGGTGACCGCTGGCAAGCTCGTAGAGCACGCAGGCCAGCGCATACAGGTCGGTGGCAGGGCTGAGGTCGCCACCATCAAGCAGCTCCAGTGCCGCGTAGCGCGGGGTCCAGGCCGCCAGACGCCGGCGCGACAGCCGCGGCAGGCGGCTCAATAGCCCCTCGTTGCCCTGGCCGAGGCCAAAGTCGAACAGGCGCACGTCATTGTCGCAGAGCATCACGTTGGTGGGCTTGATATCGCCATGCAGCACACCGCGCTCGTGCGCGTGCTGCAGTGCATCAAGCAGCGCCAGCGCCAGGGGTTGCAAGTCATTCCAGGGTAGCCCCTGAGGCTGGGCGGCCATGATTTGGTCCAGCGTTGGCCCGGCCAGCAGCTCCAGGGTCAGGAACGCGCGCTGGCTATGTGCATCTACGTGGAAACTGTGGGGACGCACGATATGGCGGTGGTGCAGGCGGCTGGTCAGAGCAAACTCGCTGTAGAGCAGGGCGTTGGCGTCGGGGTGTCGGGAGAAGGTGTCGTTCAGTGTTTTCAGCGCAACCCAGGGTTCCGGGTCGCCAAATTGTTCGCGCACCAGATCACGTGCCCGATAAACCGCGCCCATGCCGCCGACGCCAAGCAGGCGTTCGATGCGATACCGCTTGCCCATCAGCTCTGGTAGGTCACTCGGGGTCTGTAAAGGGGCGCCTGCCGGCGCGGTAGGCTGGTTCACGTTGGGCTCGTCGCGGCTGTGGGACGGATGACAATGGCGGTGAGGTTGTCGCTGGCGGGGCCTTGCAGGGCAAGGGTAAATAGCTGTTCGACGCAGGCTTGCGCTGTCGGCAGCTGCAACGACTGGGCAAGTTGACTGATGCTCAGGCTGCGATACAGGCCGTCGCTGCAGAGCAACAGGCGGTCGTGAGGTTGCAGCGTAAATTCGCTGACATCCAGGCGCAGTACCTCGTGCGCGCCAACCGCGCGGGTAAGTGCCTGTGCGTTGGGGTGACGTGCTGCCTGGCTGGCGCTGATGTTGCTATTGCTGATCAATTGCTGGGCAAGAGTGTGATCACGCGACAGCAGATATAGTTTTTTCTTACGCCACAGGTAACAGCGGCTGTCGCCGGCCCACATACAGAACGCACGCCGTCCCTGGGCGAGAACCGCCACCACGGTGCTGCCGCTCAAGGGGGCGGGGCCGTCAGCGCACACTGTCATGTCCTGCGTCAGACGATGGTTTACCTGGTGCAGGGCCTGGCGAACCCGCCGCTGGTTCTGGTCAAGATTGCTCCCCAGCGGCAGGTCCGCCAGTTGCTCGACGATCAGCCTGCTGGCCAGGGCGCCGTTCTGATGGCCTCCCATGCCGTCGGCAACGGCCCAGAGGCTGCCCGGGCGCCGGTCAAGCAACGCATCTTCGTTTCGTTTGCGCACCTTGCCGACGTGGGTTTGACTTGCGCTATCCCAGTGGATCATAGGTGCGCGGGCAGGGCGAAGCTGCGCAGCAGGTCCGGGTCAAAGGGGTTGGGCGCTCGCTGGCTGTGCAGCAGGTACTGTGCACGCATGCCGCCGATGCTGGCCCGCAGCAGCAGGGCGTCGCGTTCTTCCTGGCGCTGGATGTCTATGCGGTCCAGCAGACGGAACAGTGACCAGGTGCCGGCTTCCTGTTGCAGCCCCAGGCGTCGACCGCCCAAGTCTTCCAGCGTCAGGCTGATACGTTCGCTGCCTTCGGCAGCGGGCCAGCGAAAGGCGCTGGCGACGATGGGGCCGTGGCGATATTCAAGTTGCTGGGGCCCATAGTGGAAGCTCGCACGGCCCAGGCTGGCATCCAGCGCGTAGGGCTCCAGCCGGAACTGCACGCCGGGCTCGAAGGGGTCATCGGCAAAGAAGCCGGCACGGATGGCCTGGGCCCGCCCCAGCTGGTTCAGCAGTGCGGAGGATAGCGGCAGGCTGCGTCCGTCCAGCGAGCGCAGGCGGTAGCGACCATCGCGTTGAATGACGAATGGCTCCAGGTAACTGGCGACAAACTGCTCGACGGTGCCTTCCTGTTGGAAAAACAGACGAAAGTCGTTCAGCTCAACATCTCGACTGCTGTCGGCGCTGAACGGATAGCGCTGGGCGAACGCGCTGCGGTAGACGCTGTACAGGTCGGTGCGGTAGCGCTGATTCAAATAACGCCCGGCGTCAGCCAGCACCTGGCCCCAGGCATCCGACGCGAGTTGGTTGATCCAGCCATTGAGCGGCGCTGGCAGGGCAATGGCGGCGTCACGTGTGGCGCTGATTGCATCGGCCTGATGCTGCATGCGCTTGCGTGCCATCTCAAAGGCCAGCTGACCGCTGTCGCCACTGTTGTAGAGCTGCGCCAGCTGCAATTGCAGTTGAGTCAGCGCCTGCTGGCTTTGCAGCAGTACCGCAGTGGGGTTGCCGTCGTTGTCGATCAGGCCATGCAGGTCGGCGAACTGTTGCTGCAGGGCCTGCTTGGCGGGGCTGGCCGGCGCTGCGTGGTCAAGCTGCGGGTCTATCAGCCGGGTGTGTTCGCGCAGCTGTTGCAGCAGGAGCAGCTGTGGCGCGCTGCTGGCACTCAGCGCCGACAGATCGCTAACCGCTCGGCCGTTGCGTAACGCCGCCATGCGCAGGGAGGCCAGTGCGCGTACCCACTGGTCGGTGTAGTCCTGAAAGTACAGGGCCTCCACCTCGACCAGCAGTTGGCGTTGCTCGCTCGGCGTCAGCTGGCTTCGATTGCCCAGCACCCAGTTGTCTTCCAGCAGGCGCTCGATCAGCGCAGGCCCCTGCTGCTGAAACAGGCTCTGATAGCCGGGCCGGGTGTAAAAACCGGGGATGCTGGTTGGGCGGCTGGCGAGTAGCTGATGATCGGTGCCCAGCTGGTTGTCCAGACGATAGTTTGGCAACGCGCGTGCCTGTTCGCGCAGCAGGCGGTAGGTCAGCTGTGCAAGCGACTCCTGTTGCAACTGGTCCCGCACCCTGGTTATCAGTTCCTGGTCGGCGGCAGCGGGTTGCCGGGGTAGTGCCAGCAGACGTTCAAGGTGGGCGTTGAGTTGTGCCTGGACATCGCTCTGTTCGGGGTAGCGATGTTGCCATTCTTCGCTCATCCACTGCTGCAGATAATCCGTATCCAGGCGCTCTGGCTGGCTGAGCATGAGGTAGGCGCGCAAATGACCAATCAGTTGCTGACGGTCGGCGTGGGCGCTGCGCAGGCGCGCCTCCAACTGCCGGGTCATCAGCGGCAGCAGGTAATCGCGTAACGCTTGCTGGTAGTGGCGTTGTACTTGCGGCAGAACCTCAGGCGCCTGCTCTAAAGTCAGGCTTCGAGTGAGGGCGCGGTCGCTGGTTTGAGGGTGTACCAAGGTGGCCGCATAGCGGGTATCGAGCTGCTGCAGCAAGGCGGTCATGCGGCTGTGCGCCTGTATTTGCGGGGTGCTCGGCAGAAAATGTTCTGCCAGGTTGGCCAGTTGCGACAGTCGTTCGCTTTGCTGATGATACGCCCAGCTCCAGCCGACGGCGCAGCAGGCAAGCCCGGCAGCGGCCAGGCCAAGCCCGATGCGCTGGCGGCGACGCTGGCGTTGCTCGCGGCTGGCATCGAGTGTTACCTGGTGCGGGTTGCCCAGGATGATCTGTTCGAACAGCTCGGTGACAAAACCCGCTTGCCTGGTCGGGCCGGGTGCATATATCAGACTATCCTGCTCCGACTGGCCGCTGCAGGTGAAGTACATCCCCTGCAGGCGCGAGCCTGCTTGATAGCGACTGCTGCTGAAGGTTTGTTCGATAAAACGCTGCACGGGGCCTTCAAGGCGCGCCAGTTGCCAGGGTAAGTCCAGTAGCCGCCCTCGGCGTGAAGGGTCGCGTTCCTGGTGCAGACGGGGGAGCATCTGCGCGTTCAGGCGGCCCAGCAGTGCGGCGTAGGCCTGCGTGCGCTGCTCTGAATCGGCCTGCGAGTCATTGTCCAAGCGCAGGCCGAAATGCTGCTGACGCTGCTCGGACGGGAGCTGCTCCAGCAGTTCGGGTAATCCCGGAATCAGGTCGCTCTTACTGATAAGCAGATAGACCGGCAAGTCCAGACCAAGTTGACTGCGCAGCTCGCTGAGGGCCTGGCGCAGGCGCCGCGCGAGATTGTCCAGCTCCAGATCGTGACCTTGCTGCAGCAGGTCCACCGGCAAGGTGATGATGACGCCTGTCAGTGCCGGCTGGCGCCGTTGGCGCAGCAGGGACATCAGGGCCTGCCACTGCGGCGCCGGCTGGTCGCTGTCGGCCTCGGGCAGGCAGTGGCCACTGCAGTCGATCAGCGCGCCTGCGCGGTGGCAATGCCATTCGGCCGGACTGATGCCTGCGCTGCCGTGTGGGGCTTCTGCGGTGCTGCAGAGCAGCTGCAAGTCAGGTTGCGTGAGCAGGCTGCTTTTCCCTGCGCCCTGTGGGCCAATGAGCAGGTACCAGGGTTGCTTGCGACGCAGGCTGGCGCTCACGCCAGCCTGTTGCAACTGCTGCTGGGCGAGGATCGCGCGTTGGTGCAGTGCCAGGTGTACGTCCACCTGCTGCTCGCGCTGTTGCTGCTCCTCGGCTGTCGGCGGCACGGGCTTGGGACGCTTGCGCCAATAGCTGATTGCGCGCCAGAGCAGCCATGGGGTTGCCAGCAGAGCGATGGTGCCGGCACGACTCCAACGACTGCTCCAGATCGCGTGGCCGTTGACGGAGATCATCGGGCCAAGGGTCCAGACCAGCAAGCCGAGCAGCATCAACACCAGGGCAGACCAGCCAGCAGGAGAGCGAAGCACGCCCAGCAGGCGCGAGAAAACGGGGTTCATTGATGCGTCTCCTGGGTACTGTATTGCTGCAGGGTGCTTTGGCGTTGCTGATCCAGCGAGCTGCTGAAGGCGACATGCAGCAGCGTCATGCCAGCGAGTGTGGCGCTAATTAGCAACCAGGCTGGCAAGGGGCGTCGCAGCGACGGGTCGTTTGCATTAGTGACCGCTGGCTCGGACAGTCGCGTATCGGGCACCTCGCGGTAGCGTCGGAGCTCCCGGTACAGGCGCTCACTGATCTCGGCCAGGGCTGTTTCGCCTCGGGGTTGCAGGCGATAGCGCCCCTGAAAGCCAAGGGCAATGCACACGTACATCAATTCCAGTACGTCCAGATGTCTACCCGGGTCTCGGTGCAGGCGCTCCAGCAGGACAAAAAACTTTTCGCCGCCAAAGGTTTCCTGGTGAAAGAGGGCGAGCAGGCTGTGTTGTGACCAGTCACTGTCGTTGCCCCAGCGCGTAGCAAGAATCGCTTCGTCGAGAACGGTGCAAAGCACGTAGCGGGCAGCGTGGCGGCTGGTTTGCTCGATGTTGTGGTCCTGGCACTGCAAGTCAAAGTGTTGAATGCCCGCGCGCAGCGATTCACGTAGCAGCTCCGGCCGTTCCTGCGCGCCGTCGGATTTGAGGTGCACCAGTTCACTGAACAGGGGCGCAGCCAGGGCCAGCAGCGTGTTGGGGCCGTGGGCGTCGATCAGCAGCGAGCTATTGCCCGGTGGCAGTGACAGGCGTTGTGCCAGTGGCGGCGGGCGCAACGCGGGGTCATAGTCTGTGAGCGGGCTATCGGCTGACCAGGCGTCGTCCTGGGCGAGGATCACGGTCCGGTCGTCATCTCGGGATGCCATGGCGTGCATGCGTCAGCTCCTGATGGCCCAGAAGGCCAGTTGCAGATTGCTCAGCTCGCCCGCAGCGTGAAAGGCGAAGCCGCCAGAACTGGCCAGCTGTGCGCGTTCATCGGCGCTGAGTTCCAGGGCGAAGTAGATGCGATCGTTGTGAAAGGGCAGTTGCCTGGGGGCAACCGGCAACGCGCGAACGCGGATGCCGGGCAGGTGCAGGTTGACCAGTTGGCGAATCTGCTCCACGGCGCCGATCTTCAGGTGGGTGGGCAGACGCTTGCGCAGGGCATCTCCGTCGCAATCAGCCTTGGCCGCCAGCACAAAGAGTGCGCCATCAAGCAGGGCCGGGTCGCTGATGGGCGCCACGCGAATGCCGTACTGCCGTTGCTGCAGCGGCAACTCCAGGGCATGTTGCTCCAGCACCATGGACAGGCTTTGGCGCAGGGCGCGCATGAGTTGCCGGTAGCTGGCGCCCTGATCGCTGTGCTGGTAATGCAGGTCGGCTGGCGGGCGCTTGCTGTCGCAGCTGAAGGTGGACAGTTCGCCGAGCAGGCTAAGCAACAGGTTGAACAGTGTTACCGGTGGGGTGTGGCTGCCGCTGCGCAGTTGACGTAGCAGCGGCTCCTGGCGGTTAAGCAGTTGCAGCATCAACAGGTCGCCCAACTCGGCGCTGGCAGCAGTGCCGCGGCTGCGCAGCCGTTCGGCCAGGGCATCGGCGCGGTGCTGCACCAGGCTGATGGACTCCTGCAGGCATTTTTGGAGGTAAGGGCTGTCCTGGCAGTGCAGGTAGCTGGCCACCAGCTCGTCATCCAGCCGGATGTTGCCGTCGCTGCCTGACTCCTGTACCTGACAGAGCCGCAGGCGAACCAGGGCCTGATCATCGCCGGCATCGCCCAACACCAGGCGAAAAGCCGGTTGAGCGACGCGTACAGTGGCGCTGAGGCCGGCACCGGTGTTGGCATCGCTGATCTCGTGGTCGGTGCTGAGGTAGCGGGCCAGTGGCGCGTCGCCTACCGCTTGCTGCACCTCATGATGGCCCGGGCTGGTAAGGGGCAGGGCCAGATAGACGGGCGTGTTCAGGGTGCCGGGCGGAATATCCAGTGCCAGAGGTTCAGCACGCTGCGCAAGGTCAAACAGGCTGCCATCAGGCAGCATGCCGGCAGCATTGCTCAGCACAATTTTGCCGAGCGCGAGGAACTGGGTATCCAGCTCAAGCCGAGTGAAGCCCCAGGCGTGGGCGTGCAAGCCGCTGGTTCTGCGTGTGAGTTGTTCGTCGTAGTAACGGTCATGTTGCTGAAAGTGCTGGGGGCGCAGGAGCATCCCCTCGTGCCACACCACGTTGAGGGTCTGCATGTCAGGGTTCTCCGGTGGTGTGGCGTTGGCTGATGCCGTGCTCATCTAGCGCCAACGTGAACTGGTTACGTGCGCCGGGCTGCACGTCCAGGCGAATACGCCAGCGAGTGTTGGGCAGGTCTCGGTAGGCGGCGATCAGCCCCAGATGTCTCGCCTCGGCGCCCGCAGCAATCTTGAAGTGACGCTGCTCGCCCGGGCGCAGCTCAAGCTCCTGTAACGCGAGCAGGTCAGGGGAGAGGATCTGCTGCGGGCGCTGCTGCAGGGCAAAAAAGTCGGCTTGCTCAAAGGCCACCGGGTGGCGCAGTTCTACCAGCTGCAGCACAGCGGGCGAGGGGCGGCCGTGCAAGTCCGGGTTAAGCGCATCGGTAGCGCTGATCTGCAGGTCGATTTTAGTCATGTCCGAATAGGGGGACAGCAAGCTGCAGGCACTCAGCAGGCAGGCTGTCAGTGCAAGGAGGAGTCGATGCATGGGCTTATCCGAAAGGGTTGTGGTGGAGGCTGTTGAGCAACTGGTGCTGCTCCTGGTACGCCTCTTTGAAGGCGTGCTGGCAACGCTGCTGCAGCGGCCCTGCTTGCTGGTATTGCTGCTGCAGGGCGCGCCAGCGGGCACCGTCGGTGCGCAGCCTGCCTGAGCCGATCAGTTGAGCGGGTGCCAGAATCACCGGCAATTGGTCGCACAGGCGGTTACCGGCTTGCTGGATCGCCAGTTGATGGGATCTGAGCTGACGCCAGGCGCTGCGCAGCAGTTCTTCGCCATCGGCCGCGCCAAGCAACTGCTGGATCGCCGTGACGGCATCGGTACTGTCGCTGAGTGGGTGACGCGTGGCGCTTGCCTGTAACTGAGCGGCGCTGTGTTGCTGTGCATGCAGGCTATGCTGCAGTTCGGCGACGGCGCCGCGCAACAGGCCAATAGCGCGGCGGCTAAGTTCGGTGGCCTGGGCCGGTGAGGCAGGCTGCAGGCCAAGCTGCTGGCACAGCTGCTCGGCCAGCTCTGCGTCGGCAGCAGGCTGTGGCGTTACCGGCAACTGGGTACGCGGCAGGCGGACATGCTCTGCTTCCACCGGGTGGTGCTCTGCACTGGTCGCTGGTAGTGGTTCAAGCGCCGGTGCCTGCAGCCACTCGGCCAAGGGGTCGTCATCGTCAGGGTTGTTTTCACCCAAAGTGAGAAAGGCATCATCGGGGATCAGCTGATGGGCACCGCTTTGGGTGACCTGTTGCAGCCGTGCGCGTACCTGCATATCACCCAGACAGTAAATCTGCCCGTGCTCTATGCGTTCAGGCTCGCCTTTGGTCAGGCGACGGCCATCGCTTTTGATGTGGATACCGTTGCTACTGGTGTCGGTGAGATAGAAAGCCTCGTCGCTGTAGCTGATCTGGGCATGACGGCCGGAGATGATGCGCTGGCGATCGGGCAGCACCCAGTCGCAGTCGGCGGCGCGTCCAATGACGCCGCCGGCCTGACGGAACAGCCGAGTAAGCGCGGGCTCCTGTGTTGAAGGCGGTGGGTAGATTACTTCCAGCATCAGCTCCATGCGCGCTTCTCCTCGGCCTGAGGAGAGGCACCAGGGGTGTTCAGGGGCTGATACTCATCATCATCGAAGCGCAAATTACTGCTGCATGCGCTCAAGGCAAAGGCGGCAGCCAGTAGCAGGGCGTATTTGACCGGCGTGGGGGCAAAGAAGGGTAGACGCATTACAGAATCCATCAGGTGCTCAACAGAACCCGTCCTGGGTTGTTGGTTGAGCTGCAGCAAGGGCTGTGCCTGGATTCTTAGGTCTTTTAAATCAAAGAGTTGCGTCAGTCTTTTAACGACACTTTGCCGTGTTGTGACGGTGATCGCGGCGCATTGCGCAGATTATTGCGCAATGCGTACGAAAACTGGCGCACTTGGGGTTGGCCGCAGTAATGGCGAATCAGCGACAGACAGGAATCATGCAGTCAGGAGCCGCTTGCTGGTTGTCTTCCAGATTGGCTGCTGCACAGCTGCGTACCTGTTCTGCGGCTGCGTCGCAGCCCATTTCCTGCATGCCGGTGGCCAGGTTGTTCCAGCCGGCCGGGTAGCTGGGGAAGCGGCGGACCAGTTCGCTGAAGTGTTCAATGGCTTCTGCTTGCTGCCCGCCATTCCAGGCGATGTTGCCCATTCCGAGCAGGGCGGCAGGCTGGTCCGGCCAGCGTTCGGCGGCGGCTTGATAGGCCTTGCTCGCGCTGGCGGTCTGGCCCACCTGTTCCAGATCGGCTGCTGCGGCCAGGTAGGGCAGTGGCTCGGCTGTAGCCGGAATACGTCCGGGTGGTACGGCAACACGGGCCCAGCGCTCGGCTCGGTCCCAAGTGCGCATAAATACGGAGAAGGGTTCGCGCTGGCGCGCGTTCAGCCCGGAGTGCAGGATCAGCTCACGGGTGTTCAGGTCATAGCCAACGGCAACGGCGTAGTGCCATTGGGGATACCAGTCAAAGGCCAGGTTCTGCATCACCAGAACGGCGTTACCATCGTCCAGTTCGCGCAGGATGGCGTCCAGTTCGCCGGCCAGAGGGTAGACCAGAAGGCCTTGTTCACGGGCGGCGGCGACCATTTCAACCTGCAGGCTACCCTTGCGCTCGGGCAGGTACACGCGGCCGGTGAGTTGCGCTGGGGCGATTTCGATACCGCGCTGGCCGAGCATCATGGATAGCGCCGCGGGGCCGCACTGGTAGGCGTCCTGCGCGTGGAACGGCAAGTCGGTCAGCAGGCGATTCGGGGGCAGGTCGGTGGGGAGTTCAGTGGCGGTGCGGGGGGCGAGGCCGGCACAGGCTGACAGCATGGCTGTCAGCCCGAGGAGCAGGCCAAGGCGAAAGGCCTTGTACATGGTCTCAGTTCACGCAGTTGACGAAGCTGTAGACGTTGGTGGCACACAGCATGTCGGTGATGATGAAGATGACCAGGAACAGCACGATGATACCGACGACACCGGCGGCAGCAGGAGCGTCATCCAGTTGGCTGTTGAAGTCGGCCAGCTCGTCAGCGGTCAGGCTGTCGATACGCTGTTCAACCTGGTCTTGGGATACGCCTAGGCTAGCCAGTTTGGCCTGTACTTCCTGATCGTCCAGCATGGCCTTGAGTTCGGCACGGTCGACGCTCAATTGCTGCTGGGCAACGGCTTCACCGGTGCCGACCATGGCGGCCTGGGCCTGCAGGCTGGCCATGGAGGTCAGCATGAACAGGGCGGTCAGCAGGATGGACAGGTAACGCTTGGTGGATCGCATGAAAGTCATGGGTTATTTCCTCATTTGTTGTGGCTTCCCTGCTTGGAAGCTTTCAACCACCTAGGGGTGGCCGTCCGATGCGCAGGCTGCGCTCAATGTAAACGACCCACGCAACGTCCAGAGGTTCCAAAGTGCCATCGCCTGTGTGATCTATTTCACCTCTTGCCACTACCTGATCACAGGCCCAGCTTGTCGCGCATCTGGTAGTACCACGCCCCCATGGCAGTAAATGGCACACGCAACAGGCGGCCGCCAGGGAAGGGGTAGTGGGGCAGCGCAGCAAAGGCGTCAAAACGCTCGGCCTGACCGCGTAGCACCTCGGCAAGCACGCGTCCGGCGACGTGGGTGAAGGTGACGCCGTGGCCGCTGCAGCCCTGGGAGTAGTAGATGTTGTCGCCGATGCGGCCGACTTGGGGCAGCCGCGACAGGGTCAGCAGGAAGTTGCCGGTCCAGGCATAGTCGATCTTGACGTCCTTGAGCTGCGGAAAGGTCTTGATCAGATTGGGCCTGATGAGCGCCTCGATGTTGCTCGGATCGCGTGCGCCGTAGACCACGCCGCCGCCAAAGATCATGCGCCGGTCGCCGGACAGGCGGTAGTAATCGAGCAGGTAGGCGCAATCCTCAACGCAATAATCCTGCGGCAACAGCGAGCTGGCCAGTTCCTCGGACAGTGGCTCGGTTGTGATGACCTGGGTGCCGCAGGGCATGGACTTGGCTGCCAACTGCGGTAGCAGGTTACCGAGGTAGGCGTTGCCCGCCACGATCACATAGCGTGCTTTGACCTGGCCTTCGGCCGTATGCACGACCGGACGGCTGCCCTGATCGATCCGGGTGACGGGGGAGTGCTCGTGGATGATGCCGCCGAGTGACTCGAAGGCCGCCGCTTCGCCAAGTACCAGGTTCAGTGGATGAATGTGTCCACCGCTCATGTCCAGCATGCCGCCGGTGTAGATGTCGGTATTGACTACCTCGCGAATGCGTCGCTCGTCCAGCAGCTCCAGCTGGGTGTTGCCGTAGCGCTCCCAGAGTTTCTTCTGTGCTTCCAGATGCTTCATGTGATTGCCGTTGAGGGCGGCGAATACGCCACCATCTTTCAGGTCGCAATCAATGCCGTAGCGGGCGACGCGCTCGCGAATGATGCGTCCACCCTCGAAGGCCATATCGCCTAGCAGCCGGGCCTGCTCTGCTCCCAGGGTGCGCTCGATGACATCGATATCACGGCTGTAGCTGTTGACGATCTGCCCGCCGTTGCGCCCGGAAGCTCCAAACCCAACTTGCACAGCCTCCAGCACTGTAACCCTGAACCCCTGCTCGGCCAGATGTAGCGCAGCCGAGATACCGGTAAAACCGGCGCCAATCACGCAGACATCGGTTTCGCTGCTGCCTTGCAGCGCCGGGCGTGCGGGGGAGGGGTTGGCCGAGGCGGCGTAGTAAGAGGTGGTGTGCTGGGTTTCTAGCATGATTGCACCTGCGCGACATGTTTAAAATATTTGACAGTATTCGCCGATGCTACTCGCAGGTACGCTCTATGGCTATAGGGTGCTCAAAAAAAGACACAGTTGGGCGGGCGTCAATGCTCAGGGGTGGGCTGGTTCGGGCTCGCCTTGGGCGGGTTGCGGCGGCGCCTTGGGTAAGGGGCGGCACAAGAGCACAAACACCATCGAGCAGCCGAGCATGATGGCAATCAGGTGAAAGGCATCGTTGTACGCCATGATCGCAGCTTGCTGATGGACCTGGTTGCTGAGCAGTTGCAGTGCGCTCTGCTCGTTACCGAGCTGGCTGGTGAGCAGGTGCATGCGCTCCTCGAAGGCAGGGTTGCCGGGTGTGATGTGCTCCCGCAGAAAGTCGAAGTAGTACTTGGCGCGGCTATCCAGGATGGTGGCTAGCGCGGCGATCCCGATGGCGCCACCGAGGTTGCGCAGGATGTTGTAGAGGCTGGAAGCAGACCCGGCCTGAGATGGCGCAATCATCGCGGTGGCAATGATCGACATGGGTACCAACACCATGGGCTGGCCGAAGGCTCGGAATATCTGGATCGCGATGAACTGGTCGCCCGCAAAATCCAGACTCAGACTGCCGCTGTAAAAGCTGGCGAAGGCAAATAGAAAGAAGCCGCAGGAGCAGAGGAGGCGGGCGTCGATAAAACGCATCAGGATGGGAACCAGGGGAATGATCAGCAGTTGCGGAACGCCCATCCACATGATGACCTGACCAATCTGCAGCGCACTGTAGTCCTGAATTTGCGCCAGGTAGACCGGTAGTACGAACACGGTGCCATACAGGCCGACGCCAAGACCGATATTGGCCAGGCTGCCCAATAGAAAGTTGCGATCCTTGAGTAGTCTGAGGTTGACTAGCGGGTTGTCGCGCGTGAGTTGCACGATCACAAAGCTGACCAGCGCAATAAAGCTGATAACCGCCAGAGCGACCATCAGGTTGGACTCAAACCAGTCTTCGCGGTGACCCTCTTCGAGAAACACCTGCAGACAGCCAAGGCCGATGGCCATGGTCACGATGCCGAAATAGTCGCCTTGGCGCAGCAATTCCCAGCGGGGTTTGGCCTTGTCCAGGCCGTACATCAGACCGGTGGCCATGAGGATGCCCGGCACGATGTTGATGTAGAAAATGTATTCCCAGCCGAAGTTCTCGGTCAGCCAGCCACCGATGGTGGGGCCGATCGAGGGCGCAAAGGTCGCGGTAATGGCAAACATTGCCATGCCCTTGGGGCGCTGGTTTGGCGGCAGCTTGGTCAGAATCAGGGTAAAGGCAAAGGGAATGAGTGCGCCGCCGGCCAGGCCCTGCAGGGCGCGGAAGACGATCATGCTCTCCAGATTCCAGGCCATGGAGCAGAGCAGGGAGGCGATGACGAAGATTGTCGAAATGGTCACGGCAAACCGACGCGGCGACAGGATCATGGTCAGCCAGGCGGCCAGTGGAATGATGATGATTTCCGCAACCAGGTACGAGGTGGATATCCAGGAGCCTTCTTCGACGGTAGCCGACAGAGCGCCCTGAATATCCTTGAGCGACGAGTTGATGATCTGGATATCCAGAATCGCCATGAAGGCGCCCAGGATCGCACTCAGTAGGGCAATCCAGTCACGCCTGCCCGGTGGCGGGATATCGTGGGCCGAGCCAGCCTCAGTCACGCAGATCGACCTTGACCATAACCGACATGCCTGGGCGAATCAGGCCCGCCAGCGGATTGTCCTCATCAATCACCAGCTTGACCGGAATACGCTGCACGACCTTGGTAAAGTTGCCGGTCGCATTGTCCGGAGGCAGCAGGCTGAACTGCGCGCCCGAGGCCGGGAACAGGCTCTGCAGCGTGCCGGTCACCGGCTGATCGGGAAAGGTATCGAACACCAGTTCGGCTTTCAGCCCTTCATGCATGCGGCTGATCTGGGTTTCCTTGAAGTTGGCCTTGATCCACAGCTCGGTGTCGGGCACTACTGCCAGCAGGTTGCTGCCGGAGGAGACGTTCTGACCGATACGCACGTTGCGCTGGCCGATACGCCCGGCAACCGGGGCGCGGATCTCGGTGCGCTCCAGATCAAGTTGTGCTTGCTGTACCGCCGCTTTGGCTACCTGAATCTGCGCGTCCAGGCGGGCGATATCGGCGGCCAGGGGATCTTTGGCCAGCTGCTGCGTCTGGCGATCAGCCTGCGCCTTGCTGACTTGCGCGCGGGCCACTTCCAGTTGTGCACGGTAGTTGCTGAGCTGTTCTTCGGAGGCGTAGCCGGACTGGCGCAGTGGGGTGATGCGTCTGATGTCGAGTTCGATGCGGCGTTGCTCAGCTGCACTGGCGTCAACATTCGCGGCGGCGGCGGCGATGAGACTGTCCTGTTGGACCAGGCGTGATTGCGCCTGTTGATGCTCGGCGCGGCGGGTAGCGAGGTTGGCGTTGGCTTCAGCTAGGGTGATCTCGAAGTCGCGTGCATCGAGTCGCACCAGGAGATCACCGGCGACGACGGCCTGGTTATCTTCGACAAGGACTTCGGTTACCTGCGCCGATAGCCGGCTGGAGACATAGGTAATATCGCCCTGAACGTAAGCGTTATCGGTTTCTTCAAAGTAACGACCGACCAGCCACCAGTGCGCGAAGGCGGCAGCCCCAACGGTGGCGCAGATCAGCAGAAAGACGAACAGACGGGCTCTAACTCGGGCAGACATACCATTTCTCATTTATTGTTCTGGCTGCACTCTATCACTGTTCCCTACAGCGCCGGAGGCGCTAGAATCTGGAAACTTTGTTGCAGTCAGGGAACAGTATCTATGGGTTTGGATGATGCGCTGATTTTTACGCGAGTCGTTGAATGCCACAGCTTTACCAGTGCCGCCGCCACCTTGGGCATGCAGAAATCGACGGTCAGTCGACGTATTGCCCAGCTTGAGGAGCGCCTGGGTGTGCGTCTGCTCAATCGCACCACGCGCAAGTTGCGTCTTACCGAGGTCGGGCAGGCATACTACGAACGCTGCCGGCAGATCATGCAGGAGTTTTCCGAGGCCGAGCAGGCCATCATGCAGTTGCAGCGCGAGCCCACGGGGTTGTTGCGGGTTAGCTCGCCAATCGAATTTGGCCAGCTGTTTTTGGGTGGGGTAGTGGGTGAGTTCATGCGCAGCTATCCGGCCATTCAGGTGGAAGTTGAGCTGACCACGCGCACGGTGGACCCGGTCGAGGAGGGCGTTGACGTCGTCATCCATCTTGGTCGCCCGCAGGATTCCAGCCTGGTGGCGCGTCGGCTGATGACCAGCCCGCGTCAGCTCTACGCCAGCCCTGATTACATTCAGCGTTACGGCATGCCGCAAACGCCCGATGAACTGACCAGCCATCGCTGTATTCATGCCTTGGTGGATGGCGCCCGCAAGTGGCGTTTTGATCTGCCGGCCGCCAGCGTGCCGATCAATCCGGTGCTGGTGGTCAATAACATTACCTTTGCGCGTGAAGCCGCGCTGGCGGGCGTTGGTATCATCAACGTGCCGGCGTTTATTGCCGAGCCCTGTGTTGAATCCGGTACCCTGGTACGGGTGCTGGAAGACACCGAGCTGCCGTCCAGCGAGCTGTACGCGCTATACCCGTCACGCCGTTTTCAGGCCATGAAGGTCAAAGCCTTTATCGACTTTGTTGTCGAGCAACTGCATCTGCGCTCGTCGAGTCATATAGAGGTCGAGGCGTAAGCCCTGATAAAATCCGCCGTTATCCTGTAGTCAGTCCCGCGTTGTCGGGACGCCAGATCGAGAGAGTCCATGACTGTTCGTACCCGCATTGCGCCTTCCCCAACCGGTGACCCGCACGTTGGCACCGCTTACATTGCGCTGTTCAACCAGTGCTTTGCCCGCCAGCACGGCGGCCAGTTCATTCTGCGTATCGAAGATACCGACCAGGTACGCTCCAGCGCTGCTTCCGAGAAGCAGATTCTCGACTCGCTGCGCTGGCTCGGGCTGGAATGGGATGAAGGTCCGGACGTTGGCGGCCCGCACGGCCCGTACCGTCAAAGTGAGCGTAGCGCGATCTATCACGAGCACAGCGAAGCGCTGATCGAAAAAGGTCACGCCTTCCGTTGTTTCTGTTCCAGCGAGCGTCTGGATGCGCTGCGCGCCGAGCAGATGGCCAACAAGCAAACCCCCGGCTATGACGGCCATTGTCTGCATTTGAGCGCCGACGAGGTGAGTGCGCGCGTTGCGGCAGGCGAGTCCCATGTTGTGCGTATGAAGGTGCCGAGTGAAGGCATCTGCAAGGTGCAGGACATGCTGCGTGGCGAGATCGACATCCCGTGGGAACAAGTCGATATGCAGGTGCTGATGAAGGCTGACGGCCTGCCGACCTATCATCTGGCCAACGTGGTGGATGACCATCTGATGGGTATCACCCACGTGCTGCGCGGCGAAGAGTGGATCAACTCCGCGCCCAAGCATATTCTGCTGTATCAATACTTCGGCTGGGACATGCCCGCGCTGTGCCACATGCCGCTGCTGCGCAACCCGGACAAGAGCAAGCTGTCCAAGCGCAAGAACCCGACCAGCATCACCTTCTACGAGCGCATGGGCTATTTGCCCGAGGCGCTACTGAACTATCTCGGCCGTATGGGCTGGTCCATGCCGGATGAGCGCGAAAAGTTCACCCTGGCCGAAATGGTCGAGCACTTCGACATTCAGCGCGTTTCGCTGGGTGGGCCGATCTTCGATATCGAAAAACTGTCGTGGCTGAACGGGCAGTGGATTCGCGAGCTGTCAGAAGACCAGTTCGCTGCCGCCGTGCAGCAGTGGGCGCTGAATCCGGCCTACCTCAAGCCGATGATCTCGCTCGCGCAGACCCGGGTGGAAACCTTCAGCGACCTGCCGAAGCTGCTGGGCTTTTTCATGGCCGGTAAGGTCGACCCGGCACCGGAGCTGTTCGCCCACAAGAAACTGGACGCCGACGGCGTGCGAAAGGCCCTGCAGTTACTGCTGTGGAAGCTGGAAGCACTGCGCGACTGGGACAAGGACAACATCACCGCCGTGATTCAGTCCGTTGCTGCCTACATGGAGTTGAAACTGCGCGACCTGATGCCGCTGCTGTTCCCGGCTATCACCGGTCAAGCCAGCTCTGTATCGGTGCTGGACGCCATGGCACACCTGGGCCCAGACCTCACTCGCTATCGACTGCGCCAAACCGTCGAACTGCTGGGCGGCACCTCGAAGAAAGAGAACAAGGCGTGGCAGAAGGAGCTGGAGGCTATCTAGCCTCCAGCTACAAGCTACAAGCGATAAGTCGTCAGCTAGAAGCTAGAAGCAAAAGCGGTGCAGGGTTGGAGCTTTGCGCCGCGATTCGCCGCCCCCCAATCAGCTTGTGGCTTACAGCTTAAGGCTTGCGGCTTTTTTTAAGATAAGTTGCTGTTTTGCGTAAATTTCTGTTGACAGGTCAGAGCGTCAATCTTAATATGCGCACCGTCGTTGAGACGGGGCTATAGCTCAGCTGGGAGAGCGCCTGCATGGCATGCAGG
>MDTG01182682.1_pt1 | contig 24511 bp, 34 predicted proteins | sample 811421 | NCBI WGS metagenome assembly MDTG01 (sample SAMN05326645, study PRJNA326480) | marine metagenome | isolation source: seawater | place: Pacific Ocean: South East | collected 2011 | reverse complement strand
GAAACACAAAAACCTAATCCTATTTCTGTGGATGATTTTGATTCGCTCTCAGGTAGAGGAGAAGGTTATGTTGTGCGATCTGCGACCAGTTTTACGTATGATGATTTTGCTGTAAATGTAGCAAAATATGTCAGAGCGAATCATGTGAAACCTGATTCAGGTCATTGGGCTAGTAAGACCGTTTTTCCTAATCTTTTAAAGGATTGAATATGTTTTTTTCTGGTACAGGTGATGAACCCTTACTCGGTGCTGCTCAGTATTCAACTCAAGATGTTGTCAATGCTTGTGAATCTGTTTTAAGATCAATCCAGCAGTATCGCAGAAAGATTCGAAGAAACTATGTGAGAAATTACATAGAAACATATGAAAAAAAATCTAATGATTGGTGGCGGTTTTGGGTTAAAGAAAAAACAAAGACGCAACTTATCAAATTAGCTTTAAAAGCTTATTTCAACCCTAATAAACTTATTTCTCCTTCATATCATGAAATAAGCTCTTGCTCTCTTCAGAAACATGATTGTCTTCAAATTTTAAGAATGGCAAAAAACACAAAAAGCCCAACTGTTTGGTTGACCCCAGAAGCTGTTCGGGTAATTTTTCCTTGAACTTATATAAGTAGCTTTCACAAAAATTGATTTTTGCATAAAATAACTCTTGTCCCTTAGACAGGAGTTTTTTTATGGACGTTATAACAACAAATCGTAAAGCCCGACATGATTATCATATTATTGATACTCTTGAAGTTGGTATCGTTTTAGTCGGATCTGAAGTAAAATCGTTACGAGACCACAAAGCTAGTTTAGTGGGTAGCTATGTTTCTCTGGATGGGGGAGAAGTCTTTGTGGTTGGCATGCACATTGATGCTTACGATTATTCAGGAGGATGTTCTTGGAATGGGCATATTCCAACTCGGACCAGAAAGTTGTTGATGCATCGTCGAGAAGTGAAAAAGTTTGCTGAAAAATCAGAACAAAAAGGTTTCACTATCATTCCTTTGAAAATGTATTTTAATGATCATGGAATTGTAAAATTAGAAATTGCTGTTGTCCAAGGTAAAAAACACCATGACAAAAGACAAGACGAAAAGAAAAAACAGGCTGAAAGAGATATGAAACAATATTAAAGTATTGTAACACTTTTTCGATAATATCTGTAAACAAAATTGAAACAATAAGGTAACAATCATGGCAGTTAAAGTGGCAAAAAATACATATCCAATGGGAACACATCCAGATAATTTTAAATGTTATGGACCTCCAGCAGAGAAAGATACTGAATTTGATAATTGTAAAATGACCGACATGGGATGTTTCACTCAGGATGGCAAAGACTCAAATAAATATTTTCATGTTGCGGTTTGTACTGCTGGTACGCAGTGGTATGTTTATACGGAATATGGTCGGCAAGGAGCGGGCAAACCTCAATTTCAATTTATTCAGTGTTCCAGTGAGTCTGAAGCTCAAAAAGAATTCATAAAGAAATGTCAGGAAAAGAACACAAAACGGGGTAAATGGGACACTGTTGGTGGCATTAAGATGTATGTGCCGAAACCGGGCAAGGATCTTTATACAGTTCGTCAACTGGCAAAACGAACTCACGGTTTGCCTGATGCTCAAACCATTTCCGTAACTTCTGCTTTGCCGGTTAAGAAGAAAAAATCTGCCAAGAAAAAGAAATTACTTTGTGACGCTCAGACAACAAGTTTGATGCGAGATCTTCTCGGTGGTACGGTGCAATATACTCGTTCTACGTTGCAGGGCGGAACCCTTCCAGTACAAACCTCGATTGATGAAGCACGAGATATGCTTCAGTCAGCGAAAAAGCGTTTAGTCAAGGTAGGTGACGATGTTGATGATCAGGTAAACGATAAAGAAATTAAACAGATTACCTATGCTTTATACTCCAGAATTCCTAAAAAGAAACCCTTACATTCCCATGAATCAGATTGGATTCTTTCTAAAGACAACATTTTTAACTGGGAACAGGATTTGGATGCTTTCGAAACAGCATTATCTACTGGTTCAGTACAAGATATTGCTGAAGATGATCCAATGTCTAACATGCCGTTTCATATGGAGTGGGTTGATCCTCACTCGAAAATTGGAGAGTGGTTGTATAAATGGTGGCCAGCAGCTTCGAAAAATAAACATACTTATCTCGGAAACATGAAGATTAAAAATCTTTGGAAAGTCGAGAGAAAAGAAGATGATGCACGGTTCACGAAAGAACTGGACCAAGTTGGTAAAAACATTAAAACAATTGAAGAACGTCCTTTGTTTCAAGACAAGAAACGAATGGACTTATCTGTTGAGATGAGAAAGAAATGGTGGAACGCAAATGTTGGAATGTTATTTCATGGGACTCGTTCCGTTAATGTGGCTGGTATTCTTAAAACAAATTTAAAGCTTCCTAAAGAGCTTACTGGTGTCGTAATTACAGGTGCAATGTTTGGTGGGGCTATTTATATGGCTGATGATTGGAAGAAGTCAGCAGGTTATACCAGTTTGAAAAAATCGATTTATTCAAAAGGTTCAGGACACGTTCAAGGTCGGCAAGCTTTCATGTTTATCTGCGATTGTTTGTTGGGACAACCATTTGTTGCTCCCGGACCACGAGGTTACACATCTCCACCAGTAGGTTATGATTGTGTATTTGGTAAAGGGGGCTACAGTCAGGTACAAAACAATGAGTGGATGATTTATAAAAATAATCGTGTAATGCTTAGATATCTTGCAGAATTTACCTGTTAGACATCTAAGGAGTATGATTGGAAAAAAAGAAAAAAGGAAGACCAGAGAAAGTACAGATTGATAAAGACTATTTGTTGCACCAATATTGTGATGAGCGAATTTCTACTGTGGAGATTGCAAAAGAGTTTGGGTGTGATCCTAGTTGTATACGTCATCGGTTGAAAAAGTATGGAGTGTCATTAAGAAGCTTAAGTGAGTCGCATCTATCAGGATATGAATTTAATGGCAATAAAAATGTGTTTTATGGTTCTATCTTAGGAGATGCTTGTCTTATAAGAAGAAACAAAAATGGCTTGGCATCTTTCAGTAAATCAAATATCAATTATGATCACGTGCGTTTTGTTGGAAGTGAATTGTGTGGTGATTTAGTTGATGATCGTATCAAAGAGGGTATCAATGATGCTGGCAATCCAGTATTTAAGATTACACTTAAGTGTTGCGAGATGTTTGACGTCGAACATAAGAGGTGGTATCTAGAAGATAAAACTAAAATTGTTCCAAAAGACTTTCAACTCAATGCAGAGATTTTGCTGCATTGGTTTTTAGATGATGGTCATTCTTCTTGGAAGAATAAACAAAAAACTCGATCTGCTGTAGGTTTTTCTACCGAATCTTTTACTAAGACGGATTGTCTTTTTCTTTGCGATTTATTAGATAATTTGCATTTAAAATCTTATCTTGGGAAAAGTCATGGTGGATTTGGTTATAAAGTATTTTTGCGAGCTTGTAGTATAATTGATTTCTTTGATTTAATTGGACCCAGTCCAGTTGCTAGTATGGAGTACAAGTGGAAATACTGAAGGTAATAGAATTTACATGTTGAGAAGGATCATGAAATGAATAGTGAACAAGAATCGATTGAAGATGTTATGTTTCCTAAATGGATTGAATGGTTTATTCAGCTTACAATCGTTTACAGTCTTGTGACCTATTTTTTTGAGTTGGAATGGGTTGGGAGCGAAAATAGTCTTAAAGGAGATTTGTTTTGGTTATGGTCTGAAAGAATTGTAGCGGCAATTTTCAGTGTGGAATATGTTGCTCGTTGGGTGAAGTCAAGAAATTGGCGTTATCCATTTACACCAATGGCGATTGTAGATTTGTTAGCTGTTTTGCCGTTTTATATCGGCTTTTTTGTTGATATGAGATCTTTGAGATTGATTCGGACCTTAAGGATCTTAAGATTGTTAAAATTTCAGAGACACCATGCTCCTATTACAAGAATTTTAAGATCATTTCAACGAAGTTTGCCTAACATGGCGGCAGTTGGTTTTATTGTTTTTGTATTCATTTTTTATTCATCTACTTTTATTTATGAAACAGAAAGAGTAAGACAGCCAGATTCGTTTACCAATTACTGGGATGCAGTTTGGTGGAGTATTGTCACAATGACAACAGTGGGGTACGGGGATCTTTATCCTACAACTCCGTTAGGTCGATTTATTGGTATTATCACAATTGTTTTCGGTATTTCGGTATTCTCGATGTTTTTCTCTGTTTTGCAAGAAGCCTTTGAAGGCGAGTCGGATGCCTCTAATAAAGATATCTTGAACCGCTTGGAGCAAACAGAACAAATTTTGCTCAAACTTGCGAAGAAACAAGGAGTCGAAATAGAAGAATTGGTAACAGAAAGTGAGAAGGGGTGAAGTTAATGAAAGTATGGGAATTTTTGTTATTGGTAATTTCTATCAGTTTGGTGGTGATAGCCATTATCTCAGCTGTTTTTGTTCCTGAAGAACAAAAACCTCCTCTTTCTGAGTGGAATGTTGTATTATTGACACCCGCTGGAGAATCTGTTGAAGAGTGGACCATTCAATGTCATGGTTATCCTTATAAAATCAATGAATGGGGCGGACAAACAACTCTTATGGACAAACACACTAATACTTATGAAGATTTTGAATGGGAATATCATATTCAAGCACCAACAGGTTGGGCATTTAAAATTACAGAAATAAAGGAAAAATAACCATGTGTACAGATGATACAAAAAACATTGTCAACTCAGTTCTTGACACATTTCTAGGACAGAAACGTGCCTTTACTGCTTTTGAAGTTTCTTTAGAGGCGAAAAAACTGGGTGCAACAGAACGACATCGAGATATGAAAGATTACATTCATACTTGTCAAATTATGAAAGATGAAACAGAATTTGGCGATTACGAAAAAACTTTAATATCTGTTGGGCAAGGTCGTCAAGCGTACTTGTATCATTTGTCGTCTTATGATATTAATCAATATGTTCCATTACAAACAGGAGGTGCAAAATCTACACAGTCTATTCCAACAACACAAACAGTATCGGCAACGACACCTACTCCATCTGCTACAAAGAGTTTTTGGGTTGATCAAGTTCACACTGTGGACCATAGAAATCGATTGATGGTGCCAACTCGTTTTATGCGAGACGCTGGTTTCGAGGCAGGAGATCGGGTTAATGTGATTCGATCAGATGGTTCTTTGTTTGTGACTAGTGAAACAACTTGTGTAATGACTGGAGACACAGTTTCGTCACAAATTGTAGAGAGAAATGGTGACATACGTGTTGCTCTTTCGAATTTAACGCAAGCAGGATTACAAAATGGGTCATTTGATTTTGCTCATGCTTCTTACAATGGGGACCCAGCGGTTGTAGTGTTCAACGTGGACAGCAACGGTAACAGAATTATTTAACTTGTTTTGTCATAGAAAAGGAGAATCGATTGCATGAGTGACGATCAACAGCAACAAATCGAGCAGGAAGTATCTCGTCGGGTTGCAAATATGCAACATAACTTTGACAGCGAAATGAACGAAAAGAACAATACTATTGTAGATTTGACCAATCATCTTCTACAAATGCAAAAAGCTCTTTTCCGTTTAGAAGATACTCCCTATCTTTTTGGAACAGTGATTTCTTCAGAAAACACTCCTGATGTAAATCGCTTTCAAACACAGGATAGAGTCGTTGTCGTTCAGGACGGACCTTTCAATGGACAAGCAGGAAAAATCATCAGCAATGATCCTGTTGTTTCCGAGCAAGGCACCGTTAAAGTTGAACTCAGTAATGGGATGGTTCGGGATTTTTCTGTTGGTACAGAAAGTCCTGCTGAAGTTCATTTAGCAGATAAGCCTGATGGTACTAAAATTGTTGTTAGTATTGATGGAAAACCTTTGGAAGTTCGAGGTGCCCCTGAACTGGAATTGAATTATGGAGATCCTGTAAGGATTCTTGAATCAAGTAAGCAAGTTGTTTCTAAATGTAGCAACGAGTTTATGGTGGGACCTATTGTTCATGTTGAAGCGATTACTGAAAATGGTATCGAAGTAAGTGACAAAGGTGAAAAGAAACTGGTTTTAAATCCCAGTAATATTGAAATCGAAGAGGGTGATCGAGTTTGTATTGATACGGGTAGTCATGTTATCTTACGCAAACTTGCTCAAGATCCTCGTAATCGTTACAAACTGAATCCAGAAGTTTCGGTAGATTGGGACGAAATTGGTGGTCTTGAGGAAGCTAAAAAACAATGTAAAGAAGCAATTGAATTGCCTTTCCAACAGCCTGAACTGTTTGAATATTATGGTATGAAGCCACCTCGTGGTATTCTGATGCATGGACCTCCGGGTTGTGGTAAAACGATGATGGCTCGTGCAATGGCTACAGCTATTGCAAAGATTCATAATCAAACAGAAGTCGGTACTGGTTACATTTATGTAAAATCACCAGAAATTTTAGATAAATGGGTTGGTAACTCCGAAGCAGAAATTCGGAATTTGTTTGAACGTGGTCGAAAACATTATCGAGAACACGGTTACAAGGCTTTGTTAGTATTTGATGAGTTTGATGCTATTGCACCTCAACGTGGTAGTAGACGTTCAAGCGATATTGCTGACACCATTGTACCAATGTTTTTGGGTGAAATGGATGGAGTAGATACCGTTCAAACAGAAGAAAATCCAATTGTTGTAATGATGACAAACAGATCCGATACGTTGGACCCAGCGGTTATTCGAGATCGACGTGTTACAAGTCACATTCGAGTTGGAAGACCTTCTCCTGAAACTGCGGTTCAGATTTTGAAAATTCATACGAAAGACGTGCCAATTGCAAGTGAAGATGTGAACGTTATGTTTGCAGTTGCCTGTCAAACTATTTTCAGCAAGTCAAAACTGCTTTACACAATTAACGGAGAGTATAGTTTTACTTTTGGAGATTGTGTGAATGGTGCTATGTTGGAAGGAATCTGCGAGCGTGCTAAATTGAATGCCGTTTATCGTGACATTAAATCAGGCACACGCAGTGGTGTGACATTGGACGATTTTACAGAAGCGATTGACCAAATTTACAAAGATCAACAGGGATTGAATCATGCCTACGATCTTGCAGATTTTGCAGAAAAACACGGCATTCAGCCTGAAAAAATGCAGGTTGAACGTCAGTTTGGTAACTCTTAATTGTTAAACGCAAGAATGCGTTACAACATTCTTGCGTTTACTTTAAAGATAGGGTTTCACAAAAAATCAATTTTTCGTATAATTGAGTTGCATTATTTAATATTGTTTTGTTGAAAGGGGATTACCGTGCTTGATAAAAATTTGGATCGTAGCGATCTTGAACTGCTTACGGAATGTGTGGATGCTTGGCAGGAAATGGGCAACCGTGATCGTTATATCATGAATTATGTCAATAATATTGTCCTTCCGAATGAGGACGACGAGTCTTACGAACCGATTTTGAAGCTAAAAGAACATTTTCGGGAGCGTAAAAATGACATTTTAGCAAGTCAAAAAATGAGAGACAGAAAAGCAACTTTTGTTAAAGCAAAGTTAATGATGTTGCAAGAAGACATGGACATCAATCAGCTTTTTGATGATGCGACAACAGCGTCCCCCGTTGTGGAAGAAGAGGATGAAAAAAAGGATGTCTACATTGATGCCGACAAACCTTCACAGAGCCAGCCTCCTCCTGTTTTCAAGCAGGAAATAACAGGTCATTCAAAGGCTGAGTCAGAGAATGACAAACCGTCTGTTCCTAACAAAAAAACAGATACGGCAAAGCTTAAAAAAGCAATTGAGTTTATGGAGCAGCATAAGGTTTATTCAATTTACCAGCAGTATTTGCGAAACTCCAATTTAGAGAACACAGAAGAAACTGCTGTTTCTTATATTGAAGAATGTGGTTTTCTTTCTATTTTCGAAAAATACTTATCCCAAACTTCTGAATAAGGTGCTGTAAATAATGTCTCGAAAATTACTCACAGTTGCTGCCATTTTAGCCACTTTGGCTGTTTTTGACGGCGTGATTGATTTGGTTGAATGGATCGGTAACTTCGATGTATTTGTAGCGGCATCTTTGGGGTCATTGGTTAGTCTTCTTTTTGCTATGCTACTCGATAAACGCACCGTTTTGGGTAGCATAGCAAATTATTGTTATAGCGGTGTTTGTAATTATTTTGTCCATTGGTGGAATCTATTGTGGACCACAACTTTTGGAGTAATGTTACAAAAAGAAAACCCAAAGCAGGAGATCGTTGCAGATCCTTTGTCGGAAAAGGAAGATACAAAAGAAGAAATTGTTACAGAACCTTTACCGGAAAAGGAGCAAGATTGATGCGTTATTTAATTGCGTTGGTTTGTATAATTCTTTTGATGGGAGCTAAAGGGTGTGAAGATTCAAATTCTCAGCCTCCGTTATTTGAAGGAAATGTAAAATTTCACAAAGTAAATGGACAAGTAGCTGAAATTACTGTCTCTTTTCCTACTCAGAATTCTGGCACCTCTCCTTCTATTACGTTACAAAATCGGGAGCAGATTGCTGCTTTAGAGGTACAGTTAGAGTCAATGTTAAAAGATATCCATTATGCAATGGAACAAATGCCTGTTGTAGAACCAGATTTGGAAGATGAATAAAGCACAAGGTACTTTACATTACAGCCCTAATTTGTTAGGTGAGGGAACCAAATGGTGGTTGGTTTTGTGGTGTGATAAATCTATTGTGAAATACTATCGGCATTTGTATTCTCTGCATCACTTTCACTGTAAAAAATTAATACGGCCAGCTTGGGATTCTCATATTACGATTATTCGTGATGAAGAGCCACCAGACCGGTTTAAAGATCGTTGGAGAGCATTAGAAGGGCATACCGTTCGATTTTTTTATAAACATGAGCCGTGTACCAATGGAGATTATTGGTGGCTACCAGTGGTTTCTGACGATCTGTTAGACATAAGAGAAAGTTTGGGACTAGATCGTAATCCTTATTACAGTCTTCATTTATCCTTTGGGCACCAATCATGAATATTTCTACACTAATAGATCAGTTAATTAAAACCAGAGAAGAACACGGAGAAGTTGATGTGCTTCGTCCAATATTTATGGGAAAAGTTGATATAGAACAGGTTGAGGTGATACCTTTGACATATGACGACGATGGCAGTGCTGCGTATACTCCAAAACATGTTGTTCTAAAATAGAACTGGCCAATCATGAATATTGTAGATTTAAAAGTAATTCAAAGCGGTTTACGAGAATACGATCAGTTATCTAAAATGGTTGAATTCGTGAGAAATGAAGGAATATATTCTCGTGAAGTTTTAGATGCTTATAACGAAAGTGCAGGGGCTAATTTAATTGTTTTGACTCGGTTTGAAGACGGTACAATATTCATTCATGATGGGCACCATCGAGTGGCTTCGGTTTGGTTGTCTGGAACGAGAGACTTTCTTTATCCACACGAATTCACATTCAAAGATTCTACTTATGCAAAGTATATTGCTCCTAATTTTCAAATTGGTTGGTACACTCCATTTGATCCTAGAACTCATGTAAGAGTACCAGATTTTTTTGATTTTAAAGATGAAGTTGGTCGGTTAGCTGCTCATGACGAGAATGCTGCGTTATCGTTTATAGAAAAGAATCGAGATCGCTACATGTTGAATCGTGGAGAAATCAATAATATTTCAACAATACTTGACACATCTCTACTCACAACCACTATGTAAAAGAAGAGGCTTTATCTTCTTTTACAGGGGGTTCTCTTGAGAGAGTTAGAGGAGTTTGCTAAAAAGATATTTGATTTTTTTCAAGACTTGCAAGTTAATCAATCGGCTACTAAGGAATCAAAGCAGTGTTATTATTGTCCTTTTTGTGGTAAAGAACACTATTCTGAAAAATGTGATGTTTGGACCTGTACTTACTGTAATAAAGAAGTACATATTTCAGTTGATGAAACTGAATAATTTGTCCCTGTAGCTCAATTGGTAGAGCCGATCACTCTAAATGATTGCGAGTTGTGGGTTCGAGTCCCACCGGGGATATTGATGTTGGCAGATTTTTTAACTAAAAAGGAGAAGTGATCAAATGAAAAATTTATAGAACGATACCCCATCTTACATGTATGTTTTTGTAAGGAAAGATTTAAGTGCATCCCAACAAGTTGTCCAAACAGCACATGCTTCTATTGAGGCTTGTAAAAAGTTCTTGACAAAAGAATCATCGCACCCGCATTTAATTGTATTTGGTGCTAAAAATCAGAATAAAATTAAAAAATGTATGTCTCATTTAGAGGAACAAGGTGTTGCTTATTGTGAATTCGTTGAACCAGATATGCAGAATGAAATAACTGCAATTGCGACTGAACCACTGTCAGGAGACAAGCGGAAATTTTTGTCAAAGTACTGTTTATTGTGAGACCTTGTATGATGCTTCATTGGTACATTTCATTATACCGGAGGGTCAAACATGTCAAGTCACAGTTTGCTGAAGAGCTTGCAAATCCGTGAATCCGAAATCGAGGATAAACTACAGTCCGAAAAAGTAAAACAAAGTAATTGTACTAAATTGATCAATGAATTTACCACGCAAATCAAGGAGATTCAAAATAAACTTGATGAAGCAAAAACGGACCAACAAGACTCTTCTAAACAAGTAAATGAACTTGCCAAAGAATTAAAAAAAGTTCAAAAAGAAATCCACAAAATTGTTCACAAATCTCCATCAACAGCGATCAGCGAACATGCTATTTTACGTTATTGTGAAAGGGTGATGGGTTTAGATATCGAACAAATAAAAAAGGAAATGATTCCTCAACAAGTATCTGATCAAATTGAATATTTTCAAGGAGGCAGTTTTCCTGTTCCGCCAGAGAACCAAAGACCCGCATACAAACTAGTTGTTAAGAACAACACAGTGGTTACGGTGCTTTCGGGATCATAATAATCATTTTTTTTGCAAAAGCCCTCAATAATTTTTATTGAGGGCTTTTTTCATAACTGCTAGATAATTGTGATATGGCTTTATACAAAGTAATTAGCACCATTACATGGCAATTCGAATCTGAAAGCGATCCTGAACAGTCTTTGCAACAAGCAAGAGATCAATTAGATAAAATCGTTAATTGTTCTCCGCAAGGAAAAGTTTATGAAGATTTCAACATTCAGTTGGATCTGAACCCAATGAAACGTCGTAACAAATTACAACATTTGCAAGAATTTCCTGTAGACGAGATATTATCTTTGGTAACTCCATTTGACCGAAAGCATAAATTTATAGTTAATAACGATGAATATTTTGTTCGTTTAAATTCGGACCGTTATTCTTTGTTTAAAGAAAACACTGATTGTGTTGTTTGCGGTCTGAAAGGTAACAAAATGTTTTTGGATGTGAATCCAATTGATCAGTATGCTCATTTTAATCTTTATGGAGAAGAAAATGGGCGTTTAGTCTTAATGACAAAAGATCATATCTTACCGAAATCAAAAGGTGGCAAGGATGATTTGAGCAATTATCAAACAATGTGCTCTATTTGTAACAATTTAAAAGGGAATTATGACCTAATATTAAGCGATATTTTAGAATTAAGAAAACTTGCTGAAAACAAAGACAAATTACCAAAAAAAGACCTCAAGGAAATAATAAATACTACTAGAGAGGAGTTAGCCGGATCTATAACGATTGTTTTTGAGGAGGTCTTATGAATGAGTTGGAAAATGCAAACGATATTCAGCAAAATGTAGCTAATCAGGTTAAACAAATTGCTGAAGGAGAAGCCGGAGTAGGGGGCAGTGCCACTAGCCATGTTGTTTCAGGAGAAGAACCTGCAACAACCATCCCGCAACCAGTAAATCCAGCACCAGTACGAGTGCAAATACCTGTTAAAGAAGAGTCTAAAGTAGATCCAACAATGATTTTTGGTATTTTAACTTTAGTCGTTGCTTTATTCTTTTTGCTGCCAAATTTAATGAATTTTAATTCTAATAAAACTCATGCGAATACAGGAGAGTACTACAATAATATTCAAGAAGGACCATATCAACATAGTCCAAAAGAATATGAACCTCATCGCCCTCGTAATGATCATGATATGTCTTTGAAAGGGTATGTAGATCGTAAAATTTCTCAATTAAATAAAAAAATTGATGATGTCGATCACAGAGCTTGGTTGATAGCCGTTGCTAATAACGAAAATGCAGTGATTTCAAGAGAAATTGCTTCAACAATGGGCGAAGATCAGGCACGTATGGCACAGAAGTATTTAATTTTTAATGAAGAATGGAAATTAAATAAAATGCCAGAGTTCATTGAATTAACGCAAGAACAACGTAGATTGTTGCTCAAATCTGTAGATGCTTATAACGGCAACAATAACTATGATTATAATTACAATCATCGTTACCGTAATTATACTAATGGTTATAGTTGGCCTATTAACAACTGCCAACCAGATACTGGATGTGAACCATATGGCATGTGTAAACCAGTATCTGGTTGCAGACCGGTCAGACGCTTATTCAACTGGGGCTGTTGTAATTAAGCGTAATATATTTGATCAGTTAATTTATAACCTGAAGTTAATTGATCATTCGTAACGTTAAACAGAAAGGGTGCTAATCGAGTTGCAAAGTTCTTTGCAGATTCAGCATCCTTTCTTTCTTTGCTGTTGATCTCAATTTGCAAAGATTGTACATGGTGGTACTGAAATGGCCCCACTCTGAAAAATTGAGTGATATTATGAAAACCTCTAGCAGCGTATTTGCCTCCACCTTTTCCTAGCACTGTCCCAAGATTTAATTTTCCCAACGAAGTATGATTCGTATTGATGTCATGGTACAAATAATGAACTTTCTCTTCATCCATTGTGAAGCGGTTTCCTTGGACCCCTAATCCATAACCTAAAACAGTACTTACATCGAGTTTGTTATTCATTCCGTGGATATAGAATAAATAACATTTTTCTTTTTTGTTTTGTACAAATTTTAAAATTGGATCTAGAAATTCTTGTTTGACAACTGGATCTTTTAAACAATGAGCACGATTATTACAGTTAGCTAAATCGTTCAGTGTGTCAGGGTCTTCGGACCGTTGAAAACCATTGTTGATAACAGCATTGCATTGCAAAGTTTCTGCAAGGGTGTTTGCGATTTCAATTGTGTAACAATCATCGACTCCGTGAGGAGCAATAATTGTAATATTTTTCCGTTTGCCGGAAATGACTGATACTCTTTCCATTTGTACCTCATAAGTATAAAGGCAATTTATAATATTTATAATCATGCCAAGGTTGATGGTAGAATTTTCTATTTAATCCTACAAAATGCATCCCTTGAGCTGGCTTGAAGTTAGATTCACAATTTGTAATTTTTGTGTTCGGTATAATAACATTTTTTCTATGAGATAGCAAGGCAAATGCGACGAGTCCCTGTTCGTCCCATGTATGGCTGGAATGCAAACAATTATTCTGCCATTTATCACTAAAGAAATTAATGTATTTTTGAAGATTAAAATTAGGGGGTATTCCAAAAATCCCACTATTGATTTTATAACCGGGAGGTACGTGATTATTGAATCGACCGTAATTTCGACCTTCTCCTTCAAGCAGTAGTGTTGAGTTGGACCCTAAAAATTGATCAATCTCATCGATGTGAGATTCAATGATTAAATCATTGTCAATGAAAATTTCATGTCTTGTCGGACCAAGTCTGGTGGGATAGAGTTTCCAAGCAACACCAACATTTTTGGTGTTATATTTTGTTTGATCTATACATTTGAATCCATTGATTTCAAAATCTGTAATTTCTGGATGACCATTATGGCAGATGACTATATCAACATCATACAGTTTACGAAAATTAACTATTGATTTGAATAAAGATTCGTACCCATTGGGGGTAGAGTTGCCAATTGTCCATCTTACTAAGGGTTTCATATTGTATTAGACAATAAATACAAATTTTTTAAATTGATTTGTTTACAAAAAAGAAAGCGTGTTTAGAATATGATCTGTTACTTGGACCATATTCAAGATGATAAGAATTGCTGCTTTTCAAAATGAGTGTGTTGCTCATTGCAGTATTTATCTAATTTTTGGAAGGAGGATGTATTATGTCAGGAACAATTACTCAGAAGACCGACAAAGCGGTTAAAACCAACGTGGCACAGCAGGTAGGAGAAACTTTTGCGGTTCCTCTTAGTAGCATTACACGTAACGTGAACCCACGTACAGAGCCAGCTACTTTGGCATCAATGGGTTATGTACTTTTGGATCAGGCTGATCCTGAGCATAGTTTGCTGACAATGTGTCTGTCTGACGATGTTGAAGTTCAGCGTATTGCGGTTGAGTTGTTTGAAACCCACGAAAACAATTTTGAGCCACAAATGGCTCAAAAAGAAGAAGTGGATTACAAAGATCAGGAAATCGCTCATTCTATCTGTGCAATGGCTTGTAGTATTGACCGTAATGGTCAGTTGGAGCCTGTTGCTGTTAAGAAGAGTAAAAGTAAACGAGCCGATGGGGGACATAACTATACGCTTATCTTTGGTCAGCGTCGTACTTCAGCGGTTGCATATGCTTTTGCAGCAAATTGCGTGGCTGAATTTGACAACAAAGAGGCTCCCTATCCGAACATCAAACCAGCAATGCTGGCTATTGAAAAGCGGGTAAACGATGAAGAAGCGTTTCATCTGGCTGTTGCCGAAAACGAAGATCGGAAAAACTTCGATCCAGTACAGGAAGGTTTTGTTTTCAAAAGTTTCCGGGATCGCATCAATCCCAAAACTGGGAAAAAATGGACTTTTAAAGCCATCGCTGAACGTTTTCAGTGCGAGTATGGACATGTTCGCAATCGTCATTCACTAGCAATGGACTATGTTCCTGATGAAGTCGATGAAGAAGGCAACATCATCAAAGTAGGTCAGGGACTGACAAATGAGCAACGTGAAGCGGTACGGACCGGCAAGAAGAAGCTGAGCTGGGCTTACAAAATCGCTCTGCGTGAAAACCATGACAGTGACGATAACGGTAATCGGAAGAAGACTCGTCAGAAACCGCTTACTAAGGCAAAAATGGAAGCTCTCTTTGACGCTACTTTTGACGATACAAAAAAGAATCAGGATGAATTGTACGTTAAGGTACGTCGGGAAACTTTGGCAGAATGTATGCAGATTCCAGTCTCGCAGGCTACCAAAGAATCCAAAAAACGAATTAAAGAGCGAGAAAAAGCAGCAGAGGACGCTTCATAGCGTCCTTTGCCTGCGGGCTTTTTGTTGATGTCTATAGGTAATTGGTACTTTTGCTTAAAGGATTGCCAAATGGACCATTATTGTTAAAAGCGACTCAATTTGAGTCGCTTTTATTTTATATTTTTTGGAAAGGGAGTCGTATGACACGCAAAACAAAATTAGATATGGCAGCTATTGAAAAAAGTGCAAAAGCTATTGCACGAATTCATCCTGTGATTGAACACTGGTGTTATCAAATTTACGGTAAGAAAAAATTTGCTCTTTTTCGCAAGGAATATTTTGCTGGCAAATTTAATGATATAATTCCAGCAAAAGATCGTGCTATTATGGAAGAATTGCAAGCAATTGAGGTAGATTTGCTGGAATTGCATAAAGCAATGCTGCATAAACATGCACTTTTCTTTTATCGAAGAAGTTTGAAACAATCTTATTGTGCGGAATATGACGATTTTTTACAGGAAGCCAGAATAGCTCTCGTCAATTGTGTTTATTTTTGGGATGGACGGACCAAATTCAGTACTTTTGCTTATCGTGCGATTAGGAACAATTTGGCAAATTACTACAGAAAACTTCCATCTATTTCTGTACCTGCTCCACCGGTTTTGCAGAAAAAAAGACGAATTCAAAATTATATGGAAGAACATCAATGCACCTTCGAAGAAGCTGCTGATTATTATGAGTTTTCTCCAGAAGAAGTTGCATTGATTAGACAGACGTTCGTAACGGTGGTTTCACATAGTAGTGAATTTAAGATTGGTAATAGCCAAAACGAATGTTTGTTTTCCGAATTGCTAGAAGACACAAGAGAAAAAGGTCTGCCTGAAGGTTACGATCCATCTATGATGGAGGTCTTTAAAGAGTGTCCGCTATCGGACATAGAAAAAGAAGCTGTAATGGCGTATCTTTCTGGAGAACGGTTTTACCCAGTTCGTATTTCAAAAGAGCGAGGCGTGACAAGGTCAGCAGTAGGAGCTGCGGTAAAACGAGCGTTAAATCGATTTCAAGCATTGTATTTAGATAAATTTGGAAAAAAAGATGCAGCTTGATTTTGTTGGACCATTGTGAAGAATCAGTTTTCACAATTTTAGGAAGGAACACCAATGACACAAACAAAAACAATTTTTTTCGACCCTACCGCTCATCGTGCGTTTCCACAACTGCCGGTTAAACCATCAGATGATGAAATTCGTTTGATGTTAGCAGATAATCGATGTCCTTTAGGTAAGGTCATTGTTAGCGATAAAAATAGAGGAAATATGCGTATTTTAAAGCGTTATGCTTTTAATGCGTTTACTGATCCTTTTCATTCGTGTCGTGGTATGAATTTTGCGATGTATGCAGGACCCGGACAAGGGAAAACCTATGTTGTGAAGCAATGGGCTGAAACTATTGGTATTCCTTTTCTGTTTATTCAATCGGACAATCTTACTGATACTTGGATGTTATTTGAGTTGTTGTTGGATTTGTTTGTTAAGGAATCTACTCCTCTTGAGTCTCAAGACAATGATTATCATTATGTCTTACCTCCTTGTATTGTTTTTTTCGATGAGGCACATGCGTTAAATCGAGATTTACGTACAGGAGGGCTGTTAAACGCTATGGAGGCTAATGATGGCTGGTTAAGAGTCAAGCCTCCTAGCAAAGGCTCGAAACAAATTAGCATAGATTGTTCTGAGGTATGTTGGATTGCGGCATCTACTGATCCCGGAATGATTTATAAAAGCTCGCAGGCTTTCTATGATCGCCTTCGAGTTCATATTCAGTGGCATCCTGCTGGACCGCAAGAAGTGGCTAAAATTGTTGAATTAGATAATAATCGTAAGGTTGCAGAGAACCCTAGTCGATACAGACATATGCCGTTTGAGGCGTGTGAGATTGTCTCAAGTTATGAAACCGTTCCTAGAAAAGCAATTGCTTTTGCTGATCAGATGGTACTTGAAAGAAGAATGATGGGTTCTTCTTGGGAAGAAGCCGCTCAAGTAGTGGCAGAAGATAATGGTATCGATAAATTTGGTATGCCTTATAAAATTGTATCTATTTTGGAGTCTCTCGCAAGACGACCTGTTTCTGATAAAAACATAGTGAATATCGCCCAGTGTCGTAAAGAGCAATTTGAATCACAATATGCTCCATTGTTGATGGCTGATATTGATGGTCGTGGACCATTGGCTCAGCCGACAAGTAAGGGGTGGGCGATTACCAAATTCGGTTGTACCGAATTGACAAAACGGGGTATCGTGCACCAAGGTGAATTACAGGTAGCAGACAACTTTATGTAAAGGAGATTGAACATGGTTAAAAATGATTCTTTAGGAGATCGCATGAAAGGCTATGAAGGACAATATGCCTCTCAAACACTGTTACCTCGTATTCCTGTTATCGCTCGGATTGACGGTCGAGCATTTCATACTTTTTGCAAAGGTTTGGAAAGACCGTATGATAAACGTCTTGCGGACCTGATGATTCGCACAACGGAATTTTTGGTCAAAGAAACCTCTGCTAATTGTGGTTACACTCAATCAGATGAAATCAGTTTGGTATGGTATGATCCTTCACCAAATTCAGAAATTTTCTTTAAAGAACGTTTGTTAAAAATGACTTCGGTATTAGCTTCTATGACTACCGCTTTTTTTAATAAACATCTTCAAGAAGCCATTCCAGAAAAGGCAGATCTTTTTGCTTTTTTTGATAACCGGGTATTTAATGTACCTTCTGAAACAGAAGCTGTTAATTATTTTATTTGGCGAGAAATGGATGCAACACGAAACAGTGTAAGCATGGCAGCACAAGCTTATTTTACCCATAAAGAATTACATGGTAAAAAAAGTTCAGAGATGCAAGAAATGTTGTTCCAAAAAGAGGGGATTAATTGGAATGACTATCCCAACTTTTTTAAGCGGGGGACTTATGTCCAAAAACAAATCATTAAAAAACCCTTTACTGTAGATGAAATTGATTCTTTGCCCGAAAAACATGCTGCAAGGACCAATCCAAACCTAGAAGTAGAGCGACAAAAAATTTGTGTTTTGGAATTACCCCCATTAAAGAAGGTGATTAACAAAGCAGAAGTGCTTTTGAATCAAAAACCTCCAAAAACAAAAAAAGATTTATCAATCGGCTTGGATTCAGAATCTCAAAATTTGTTAAACGAATTGTCTGAATTACGAAACAAGTTTACAAAAATCACTCTTGAAGATGATCAACGAATGAATGATATCATCTCTGAGTTGGTGGAAAGAAAAATTTATGTTGAAACGCCTATGATTCAGGCATCTAACAATTCAAACCCTTATCGCCAAATGGTTGATGGGTGGGGGGTGTATTGGTTTAGATATTTACCTCCTTTTGAATGTCCGTTATGTGAGTCAAATCTTTGTGATGAGGTAAATGGACCACCATTTAAACGTGAGATTGCCCATTCATCGTGGGAATCAGATCGGGTGACACATTATACTTGCCCGGATTGTCAAGGAACTATTTTAGTGAGGTAAATCGTTATGTTGCAACAAAGAAGAACACCTGCTTGGAAAGTTAGATTGCGTTTTTACCTAATTTTTTCACCGTTGCCTATTTTGTTCTATAATGTGGCTGGTGAATTTGGGGTAATTATGGCAGTTACCTCTTTAATTGTAATGTCATTATTTCTTGCTTTTTTACGACGGTCTGCCAATCTTGCAGTTAAAAAATTAGATCCAACACGTTATTATTTGTTAAAACAAATGGGGGTCGATCCATTTTATAACTCTTTGGCTTGGCCATTTAATCCTGATTCAGAGTCCGTGAGAGAACAAGGTTTAGCTGCAAATGCAGTATGCCCTCATTGTCGCAGCTATGTGATTTTACACGAAGGTCGTCAAACTCAATGTAATTGTGGATTAACATGGAGCGATGGAGGTTGGTGGCAATGGAGTGGGTTAGAATGGCGACCTTATTATGGACCATTTGAAGCAGAACAACAACAATCTACCCAACAAACAGCAGAACCCGTACATCAGAACCAAACATTTTGGACAGGTGACCAAACGGGTATAACATAAAGGATTTATAAATGTTCGAAATTCAGAAACTATTACAAAGTCAAACTTATGATGAAATTTCGGAAGAGTTAGGGATTAAATTCAATTTTCATCCTACTCTTCCTTTAGTGATTTGTAATTACGATCAAATTAAATCACAAAAAACTCATCCGGTAGTGCGTGAATGCCGTGGACTTATTTTGAATAGTCAGAGTTTCGAACTGGTTGCTAGATCATTTCGTCGCTTCTTTAATTGGGGAGAAGTTCAGGATGAAATGAAATTATTTAATTTTGACAACTTCTCAGGTCAAACTAAAGAAGACGGTTCTTTGTCAATGATTTATAATTGGCAGGGAGACTGGTATGTCAGTACTCGTGGATCATTTGCATTAGACAATATGCAATATCAGTCTTTTACATGGCAAGAAGCTATTCTTCAGGCTGTGAAAACAGATTTAAATCATTTAAATCCAGAGATTACATATGTAGGAGAATTTTGTTCTCCTTGGAATAAAGTTGTTCGGACCTACACAGAGCCAACATTCTATTTATTGTCTGCTTTTGATGGTTACAAAGAACTTAACCCATCTGACGCTGATGCTGTAGCCGCAGAAAGTAATCTGTTACGACCAGAAACGCATGATTTCAATTCGATGAGTCAAATTGAAGATTTTATTACTCAAATCTCTGCGGATGATCCAACATTTGAAGGTGTGGTGATTCGAGACAATAATGATCATCGTTGGAAAGTAAAAAGTCCAGCTTATTTTGGATTACATCAATTGAAAGGCGAAGGTGACAATCTTTGGAATCCAAAATATTTGATGCCATTTGTTGTTAATGGGGAGTCAGATGAATTGTTACAATATTTCCCTGAAGTGGCGGACGCTTTCGCTTACTACGATGAACAATATAAAAACCTATCTTCAAGTTTGCAGACTTTGTGGGACCAGACAAAACATATTGAGGATCAGAAGGAATTTGCCTTAGCTGTTAAAGACCATCCTTCTTCCTCGTTTTTGTTTCAAGCAAAAAAAGGTCAGGGCGATCCGGTTGAGTTGTTACGAAAAAATCTGAATTACCTTGCCAAAAAAATCGTTAAATTTCATGAAAGAAGTATCACATAATGTTTTCTCTTTTTACTTTACGTTTTACTCATTACTCTCAAAAAGATTCTAAAACAGGTATTATCACTTACTTAATTGCTCATAATGATGATGAGGTGGTTGAGTATGTAGATCAAAATTATTCGATTGTTAAAGACGATCAGAATGATCAAAGTGAAGGTGTGACATACCTTGAAGCGGAAGATGTAGAAACTCAGCCAGAATTACTGAGGTCAGCTGAGGCTCTGGGTTTATCTGTGGATAAAAGTTTAATTGATATGATTGAAATCAGTGGTTTAAGTCATTTGCTTACACGATGGAACAAAGGTGACGATTGGAAAGACCCATCGGACCTATATTATGGAGCAACTTTTTACCATTGGCGAGAAGTCAAACAAATTAGTCAACATGAACTAGACGTGCTTCACAAATTAGGTATTGCTAAAGATATACGTCGTTTGGATCAGGAGGTAGATGTATTATGATCGAATATCGAGTTGGAGATTTGTTTGCTCAGTTGCCAGAAGGTAAATTTGTACTCATTCCGCATATTGTCAACAATTTAGGAGGATGGGGAGCAGGTTTTGTTGTTCCTTTAGGAAAATATTTTCCAAAAGCAAAGGAAGCCTATCATAATTGGGACAAAATGAAGCTCGGTTTGACTCAAGTTGTCAAAGTAGCCGAAAGTAGAGTTGTGTTCAATATGTGTGCTCAAGATGGGTACAAATCTTCAGAAAACCCTGTGCCGGTTAAATATCTCGCACTTGCTCAATGTTTGGAAAAAGTGAATAATTTAGCAAGGGTTGATGATACTATTGAAATCCATGCACCTGCTTTTGGTAGCGATTTGGGGGGAGGGGACTGGAGAGTGATTGCAGCATTGATTCAACAAGCAATTCCTAATCATAAAGTTTGTATTTACACCTTGACTCAAGAACAGCAAGATCGTTTGTTAAGTGCTTTGCCATGAACAAGCATGAATGTATCATTATTGCTCCAACAGAAGGAGAAAGTTTAGCTCCTTTTCACCTGTTGACTCGTAAGGTTTTCCCTTCTTATGAAGCAGCAAGCAGTTATTTGGACCATAATGATACACCAGATGCTCAAATTGTGGAGTGCTATTATGGCACCAATTTAAGGCAGGCTAAACTTAGAGATTACAAAAAGGGTACACAAATGACCAGAGAATACACACAAATTACGAAAAAAGAAATGGAAGAGTTTCTTGGTGTGCAGGCAAATGGTCAACCCGATCCCGATTCAGACTGGAATTTCTATAGAATTGAACTGCCTGTTAAGCAGCTTGTTTATGGGAGATTAGTTGCTCAAAACATTACTTTAAGGATTTATTCCAGCATCGATGAAGAAGTCAGTCGTGAATGTGGAGAAGATCCTATTCGTTGCAAATTGTATTACCGTAAAGAAGATGGCACTATTGTTCACGTAGGTAAAACAAGAAATGTTTTACGTATCAATACTTGGAAAAACAATCTCAAAAAACAGATTAATGATTGGCAAAAACATCTTGGACCAATGTGTCCGAAGTGTAGTGCTCCAATGCGAGAGAAAACCAATAGAGCTAATAAGAGTAAGTTTTTAGGGTGTATCAATTATCCTGAGTGTAATGGGACAAGGGCAGCATAATGGAAAAAAATGATTTCAGCAGACAAATTAGACAATGGATCGATCAGGCATGTATAGCCAATGATATTCCAAAACTGACACATGCAATTGATTTCGAATGGAATGATCGTTTTATTCGGCGTCTAGGAGATGCTACTTACTTTCAAACGAAAAAAAGAGGTCGTATTAGGCTTTCATTACCGTTGTGGCCTCTTATTCCACTGGAAGAACAATATGATACCATTATCCACGAAGCGTGTCATGTGGTTGCTCGTTACAAATATGGATATAATATTCAACCACATGGAAAAGAATGGCAAACAGCTATGTGGAATTCTGGATTAGAGCCACGTAGACTTGCAAAATGTATTGACAAACGTCCTATAAAAAAGAACAAGAAACCAAGTGGACCAACATATTATTTTATGGAATGTCCCAAGTCAGTCAAATGTACACTTACTCAATCTGATTTTAAGAAACTTCAATGTGGCAAAACACTTTATTGTAGTAAGTGTTCTCTAGGAATGGGTTTCCATGATATTGACTTACTTGAAGGTGATGAATTTGACTAAAAATTGAAAAAATATGTTTTACAATGTTCCATATGTGCGTATATTGTAATTAGTGCGAAAGCGATAACAAGAAGTTTTTCTTCTAACAGAAGGAGCATACTAATGGCTCGCAAACCCGAAAAAAAGACTCAAGTGATTCGTCAGTTGATCGACAAGTACGGTGATTTGACATGGGCTGGAGATCCTTCGGCGAAAGATTTATTGGCCGAAATGGGTTATTCAGAGGATGCAGAAGATGAGGAATTCCTCATTACTGAAGGTGACTTTAATGTTAAAAAGCACCTTTATCGGCGTCAATTAGGTTTGACGAAGGTAAATGAGCGACCGAAGAGTCGTAATAAACCAAAACCTGTTTATGATGAAAAACGATTGAAAGAAATCGTAGCCATTGTGAATAAGGCGGGTGGTTTAGACGCTTCTAAGGAAAAAGTCGCAAAATTGCGTGAAAATCGTGACAAACTTCGTGAACGACTAAAAGAAGCTGAGAAAAAATTGGATTCTTTCTCAGAGGTTGTTCAATCGTTTGAAAGTGTTCAAGAAGTTGTAAGAGCTGCTTCTTAATTTGAAGGAATCGTGAAAACCCCCAGTTCACTAGAAAAGACCTGTTCTTACACAGGTCTTTTTTTTACGTAGAGAGGAATTTGATAAATGAATCAAGAGAAAACAATAGCAGAGCCTGCGGAAATCGTTGCAGTAACACCGGCAAAACGAGACAATAACGAAACTGTTATTGTCTTAACGATCAGATTATCGGATAATACAACAGAAAACAGGTCATTTAAATTAAGTAATGTAGATCGATTAAGAGGAGATATACAAAAATTATTACCTCTACTGCACTATTCTCCAGTTCCAACGGTTGGACCTGTAACAGGACTCAAGAAACATTTGCAGAAAAGAAAAAACAAAGGAGGTGAATCTTGATTCCCGAAGCAATGTATACTTATAAGCAACCAAGACCTTCTATTTGTGTCGATGTTGCTATTTTCGCTGAAAGTCAATTATGTTTAATTCATCGAGGGAAAGAACCTTTTCGAATGAGTGTGGCTTTGCCGGGAGGACATGTCGAAGCCGGACCAGATGGTTACGGCGAACCTCTTGCTGAAGCAGCTGTCAGAGAGATAGAAGAAGAACTTGGTATCTTTCTTACCGAGTCACAATTGAATTTTGTAAACATTTATGACACGCCTCGGAGAGATCCAAGAGGATGGAGGATTTCTGTTTTATACATGGTGATGTTACCCTCGCAGCCAGAAATTCAGGCTGGAGATGATGCAGCAACTGCTTTCTGGGTGGACCTAGATGATTTTTTATGGAAAAAGCATTTCGCTTTTGATCACAAGCAGCTTGTACAAGATGCTTACGAATTTTACAAAGTCCGAAAAGGTGAAGGGGAGATTGCATGAAAAAAGGATTTACTTTAATTGAGACTTTGGTAGTGATTGCTATCATTGTGATTTTGATAGCATTGATCGCACCTGCGGTTGTAAAAGTCACAAATCACGTTAATGCCGAACCAGTTCCATCTTTTGTTGCAAAAGTGGTTGAAAAGTATCCGGTAAGTGATCGACATGGATTGCAGGCATTTCGAATTAATGTTGTTCGGGAAGGTTTTTCAAATCATGTTGAGACATTGACTCTGGATTATGCTTTTGGCAACGAAACAGCAATTGCTACAGCTTATGCAAATCTAATACCGGATCATTGGTATAGATTATCTGTCAGAGGTACAGTAGATGAAACATGGGATGTCTTACCGATGATTGTTGAAATAGAAGAGGTGGACCCGCCAACACTAGAATAATTATGCTTCTTTTGGTAGCGGAATTTAAGTAAATTAATATAGACAAAAAAACGACTATTTGATAATTTGTTCTGGAGCGACAATTTTTTAGTCATGATTGGAGCCATTCGCAACGCCAGTGGTGACCTATGACACATAATCCACTCT
>MDTG01111585.1_pt1 | contig 24511 bp, 23 predicted proteins | sample 811421 | NCBI WGS metagenome assembly MDTG01 (sample SAMN05326645, study PRJNA326480) | marine metagenome | isolation source: seawater | place: Pacific Ocean: South East | collected 2011 | reverse complement strand
TTATTTTCACCAACTATTATTCCCAAATCTTCTGTTAAAATATTATGACCCGGATAACTTGTTGGAAGTAACGATAGAAGCTGAACAATACCCTCTTTGCCATTTTTCCTAATTTTAAAACTCTTATCTAAAATATAAATATCTGAATAAATAGAACAATGAAAATAACCATATTTACATTCCATAAATATTGATCCTGTTTGTTCAACAAGTCCATAATAATTGATTACCCTGTCTAAATTATATTTCTTAATTAATAAATCATTAAATTTTTTCTTCTCTATCTTTTTGTTTTCTAGTTTTTTCCAACCACCACCGTGAAGTATCATAGCATTGTTTAAATTAACTTTTCTGGAATATTTTTTTTCAACTAGATATTTATAAATATTAAATGTAAAACCAAATATAATTTTTTTCTTGTTCTTATATTTTTTTTCAAATTCATATAGTTTTTTTGAATTTAGTTTACCGTGATCATCAATTAAGAATATATGATCTCTACCAAACATTGAAAAACCATTAATTGCTGCTGAGCTTGCAGACAATATATTTGATGATTTTGGCTTTTTATCCACTATAAGCATTGGCAATCTATCACCTCCAACATTGTTTTTCATTATTTTTGATAAAACTTTACTTTGATTAATTGAATTTATTCTATCTAAATATATTCTAGATTTGTTACCTGAAGTTCCAGAAGAATTTAATTCTTTTATTATTTTAATATTTGAAGTTTTTAAGTCATTATCTTTAAAAATTCTGACTGGCAAAGGCACAGTATCCTTTATTGAATTTATAGTAGGACTAAAAAAGTCTGAAAATTTTTTGTAATTTGCATTATTTTTTAGATGAAATTTAGTTAGATCCAGAAATAATTTATTAAATATATTTTTTCTTCTTTTATTCAGCCAATAAGGATCTTTGAAATGTTCTAATTTTTCAATCATATGATATTATTTAAAGCTCTATAGTCTATTTTATTATTAACTAAACGAGGAAACTTTTTTAAATAAATTAGTTTTATATCATTTTCTCTAAAATTGATATTCTTACGTAAAATTTTAAATATTTTTCCATTATCTATATTTTTTTTTTGGTAAAAAATACAAATCAAATCGTCTTTATTATGACATATAACATTTATCTTCTCATTTTTAAATAAATCTTCAAGACGATCTAGATTTACTCTGACACCAAATATTTTGATATTTCTTTTTTTTCTTCCAAGAATGAATAAGTCACCTTCTTTGTCTTTATATCCAATATCTCCAGTATTTAATTTTTTATAATTAATTAGTTTTTTGCAACTCAATCTGTCTGTTGCGTAACCTTTAAATATATTTTTACCGTAATAAATTATTTCACCTGAAAAACTACTTTTTTCTTTTTTTATTTCAATTTTCCCTCCTGGTATTGACTTTCCACAGCTATTTGGTTTTTTTAATAGTTTTTTTAATTCAATAAAACTAATTCTGGGTGAGGCCTCTGTTTGTCCGTACATAGAAAAGAAATTTATCCTTTTTTTTTTTAAAATTTTACAAATGCTTAAAGTAAGTTCGATAGACAATTTTCCTCCTGCAACAGTTAGAAATTTGATTTTAGAAAGGTCAAATTTTTCAATTCCAATCCTTTTTAAGATTTCATAATTATAAGGAACAAATGATAAATTTGTTATTTTAAAATCTTTGATTAATTCCCAAAATTGTTTTTGCAAAATACTGTAATTATTACAAAAAAAAGGTCTATCATAAAATATGTGTGAATGCAGTACTGATAAACCATATGAGTAGTGCAAAGGTAAAGTTGATACACCTCTATCATTCCAGTTTAACTTAAGATATTTTGAGATAGACATACAATTCGAAAAAATATTTTCATAACTTAATTTCACAAACTTAGAGTTTTTTAAACTTCCTGAAGTAGAAAGTAAAATTGCCAATTTCTTATTTATTGGACTATTATATTTTTTATTAGATTTTAAAAAATAATAAAATTTATTTCGAAAAAGAATTGAATAATCTTTTTTTAATTTAATATTATTTTTTAAAAAAATAAATTCTGGTTTAAACTTCTTTATTAAGTATCCAATTTTTTCTTGATCTGCACTACTGTCAAAAAATAAAATTGCCTGTCCACATAACAAAAAAGATAAATATTGAGATATACTAATTGAATCATTTCCACCACAAAAAAGTATTAAACTTTTCTTATTGAAAAATTGCTTATTTTTTACAGCCAGGTTGTAAATATCGGATTTTGTTAAATTTTTTTCATTTTCACTTAAAAGTAAATTTTTATCACCACTAATTTTATTGTTGAAAAACGGTAGTTTGTTATTATACAACATTATACAATCATACTTTATATTGATTTACATTAATAACATTTATGAGTAATTTAGAAAAATACACAAATTCTTTTATTTCTAGTCTTTCAGTTAATAAAGATGTAATTAATGACAAATTAGAATATAACTCTATACCAGAATGGGATTCAATAGCACATATGGGTTTGATTAGCGAACTAGAAAGTCAATTTCATATCACATTTGAAACGGATGATATAATTGATTTTAGTTCTTTTAGAAAAGGTAAAGAAATATTAAAAAAATATAAAATAGAAATTTAAAATGTTATTAAATAAACCACGGCTAGTATCAAAGTTAAAAGACTTCCACACGTATTTAAAAAACAATGATGGAAAAATAGGTACTAAACAAAGAGGAATAGATATGAATTTGAACAATGCTTGTAATTTGAGATGTAAGCATTGTTTCACTGAATCTCCAATTGGTAAACATGTTAAAGATTTTCTACCTCCTGAAAAAATTGCAGAGATCGCTGATCAAGCAGATGAGCTAGGAATATTTGAGTGGGATCTACAAGGCGGAGAGTTATTATTGAGGCCTGATATTTTGTTTAATACATTGAAAGCAATTAGAACTGAAAGATTCTATATGTATGTAACTACTAATGGTTGGCATATGAATGAAGATACTGCAAAAAAACTTGCTGACCATGGTGTAAATAGAGTTTCAGTAAGCATTGATAGTATGGATGAAAAAGTTCATGATGAGTTTAGAGGAAGAAAGGGTTCATGGCAAAAAGCTTTAGATGCATTGCAACATGTTCAAAATGCAGGTATGCATCCTTATTTAAATATTACAGTTGGACACTATAACGCTAAATCTGAAGACATAAAGCTAATGTTAGAATACTCAAAAAATAAAAAATATAAAACTCTTTTAAATGTTGCCACACCATCTGGTATGTGGCAGAATTTAACAGACATAATGGTAAATCAAGAAGATGCGAAATATTTAATAGAAATGCGAAAAGAGTATAAAAACATCATGCGAAATCTTTGGGATCCATTTGATAAAAATTTTGAAAATGTAATTGGATGTAATACTGTAAATAGAATGTATATAACACCCCTGGGAGATGTGTTGTCATGCCCGTATGTTCACATTAAAATTGGAAATGTTTATGAAAATACTTTAAAGGAAATTTCGGAATATGGATTTAGTTTTAAAAGATTTCGAGAATATAGCCCATTATGTCTTGCCGGCGAAGATCAAGGATTTGTTAAGAATTTCATGTCGAAAAAAGGAACTTCAATATTTAAGCCAGTAGATGCAAGTGAAATATTTCCAAAAGATCATTACAAAGAATTTAAATTCGACAATTAAAATATATTAAAATGCTCTCAAATAATGAAAAGCATATTACAAATTTAAAAAAAGATGGAATAACAGTAATTGAGAACCAATTTACAATTGAAGAGTGTGAAACTTATATAAATAAATTTGAAAAAATTGTTGATAATCTAAAAAGTAATGGCACCAAGCTAAACTCTAATTGTCAACTAATTAGAAATCCATATAGACATAATATAGAACTAACTAAGCTCATATATAATAAAACTGTTGATGACATACTTAAAATCATGATTGATGAAGACTATGTTATGATAAATTCAACACTTATAAATAGAAAAATAGACACCAATGTAAATAACAAAGGAGACAATATGGGCTCAACCTGGCATACAGATTCTCATTATGTAGGTGGTGTAAGGTTAGATAAAGGATTTACCTTTATAGCAGTTACACTTTTTGATGAGTTTTCAGAAAAAAATGGTGGAACCTTGTATATTCCAGGAAGCCAAAATAGACGAGAAATACCTAATCGTGATGGTTATGATAATGAAAAGCGGTTAATGTCTGGACCGAGGGGATCAATTATATTATTTGATGGTGGCATCTGGCACAAAGGAGGACCAGCTACTGATATAAGAAGATGGAGTATGTTTACATATTATGGACCGTGGTTTGTAAAACCATATTATAGATTTCCAGAGATGTTAGGAGAAACATTCGGAAAAAATACAACTAAAGAACTTAGGAGATTGTTTCATTACAACTCAACACCTCCATTAAATGAGGATTTTTCAATAAATACGGTCACAAAAGAAAGATAAACTAATCTTCTATCAGATTATAATAATTTAGTATATTTCCTCTTTCAATTCTTTTTTTTTTAAAAGCACTTCTTCTCCCATTATAAGCTTCCCAGAAATTTTCTGTAGCATTTAGTAAGTCATTAGTGGAGTTATAACCAATTTCATAACCTAACTTTTTTAAAATATTAAAATCTTCATTTGTAAAAAGTTCATCATTGAAATAATCTTCAAATTTCATTTTCTTATAATTTTTATAAAAAGGTCTGATTGTGTAGTATGCAAGATCGTGAAATTTTGGCTTTCTATTGAAGGGTCTCTCTAAATTTAGAGAAAATTTTCGAAATAGTGGAGGAATGTATTCATTACTTGAGGATCCTCCATTAACAAAAAATTCACAGTTTTTAGACAATAATATGTCGTTATAATCATTTTTATATTTGCTATTTGCATAATCAATAATATTTTGATCATCAATTTTAATTTTTTGTTGTCCAGGGTTACCCATAATCACAATTTTAAATTTTTTTTTTAAAAAAAAATTTAAAATTGGTAAAAAAATATTTACATCACAGGCTCTATCTTGATCATTTGCATTTAATTCAAAATTTTCATTTTTAAAAGAAGTATCTCTATTAAAAAAACAAATATATTTATGATCAATTGTAATTTTATTATGAATGTTTCTTTTTAAAACATTATTAATAATTTTTTCATCTATCGATGGTGAGACAGTTTTTGTATTTAAATACTCTCTATAGGTTAAATTATACACTGAATTATTATAGTTGAACAAATCAGTTCTTGTATCTTTTCCAAACAAATTATTTTGTGCAACATTTATAAAATAATCATGATTAATTATAGAATTTGTATATTTATCTTTTATATAGTATGCCAAGCAGGAATTAGCTACCCAATGTGGCGACATTACTATTCTGATATCTTTTGAATTTAACCTGAAGTGATAATCTACAAATGCCAACATATGACCAAATGCGTACAATGATGAACCCAGAAAAAAATTTTTATGTAAATTACTATTTTTGAATTTGTTAAAAAAAACCTTGGAAATTTTTTCCACAGTAGTTGCATCAGATAAACTAAACTCAGCAAAATGTTTAGATAGAGAAAGCGAATAATAGTCTTGAAAATTTTTTAGATATTTCTCAAATAATTTTCTTTTTTCAACTATGTTAAGATTTAAATAACTTAAATTTTTTATTGTAAAGTTAACATTTAAATAATTTGATATTTTCTTGTCCAAATTACCAAATTGGCTGTCAGACTTTTTAATATTTAGACCATTAAAAGATTTAAAAATAGCTTCTGCAGTTGAGGGGAACTTAAATAAAATTTTCAATATCCAAAAATACAACGAATATTCAATAATCTTATTTGAAATTTTATTTTCTTGGATTTTTGTTATTAAATAATAATCTAATTCTTTAAAATCTATATTATACTTTTCACAAGCTACGCAAATTTCTTTGTTTATTTCAGTAATTCTCAAAATCATCGAAATTTGTGCAGAATTTTTTTTAAAATTTATATGAGTTTTTCCTAGATCTGTTTTTAAATCATTGTCATTGAATTTATCTATAAATTTATTATTAAAAGTAATTTTTTTCTTAAAAAATAAATATTGAAATCCTTTAACAAAACCAAAAAAAAAAATTAATGGATATACAAATATGTACGAATATTTTTCGTTTGTTAATAAATCTTTTATTAACAACTTAAACATTTTCTTTATAGTCATTTAGTAAACCAAAAATAAATTAAAATTTTAGACTGACTCTTAAAGCATCACCTTTTTTTAACAAATTAAAGCCATCATTAACTTTTTCCAAATAAATATTATGAGAGATAAAATTTTTAAAATATTGAAAATTTTTAATTACGGTATTTGCAATAATTTTTAAATCTGAGGATGGAGTTATACTACCACCATCACTTGCAAATATTCTTTTTCCATCAAAGAAACTTAGTGGATTTTTTAATTTTAGTTTTTTTCCAATTTTTGGTTGTCCAACTAAAACTAGATTTCCGTTTTTTTTTAATAAATCAAAGCCAATTGATATTAAATCAGTATTACCAGTAGTATCAATTACATGATCAAATTTAAAATTAAATTTTTTTGTGTTTAAATTGTTAACAGAAAATACATTATTTTTCTTTAATTTTAGATTATTTATAAATTTATACTTAAATTTATTATACTTTTTATCTACAAAAGTAATGTCTTTAATACCTTTAGACCTTGCCATTGCTGCTATAGACATACCCAATCCTCCTGTGCCAAATATAATAATACTATCATTCATTTTCGCTTTACAATCATTATTAATAACTCCAAATGCTGTAGTTAAACTACACCCAAAACAAGGAGCAATTTTTTCTAATTTTTTTGGTAGTGAAATAGGTGTAACTCTATTTTCTGACACAACTGATACTTCTGAAAATGTAGTCACTTTGCCTGAATTTATTTTTCCATAATTATCAGAATGATAATTTGCTCCATCAGCTTCAATGCCATTCCCTTTTCTCCAATGCATAATGACTTTATCATTTTTTTTAACTTTTTTTACACCTTTCCCAACAGCTAGTACTTTTCCATAACCTTCATGTCCCATCATATGTGGCAAGTATTTATCTGGTCCTTTGATCCCATTAAATTCATTAATCTGTGCCCCGCAAATGCTGCTAGATTTCAATTTAACTAATATTTGTCCGTATTTTAAATTCTTTGGATAGCCTAATTTTATTATTTTTAGTGGCTTTTTAAGATCGAAAAGTACGGCAGCTTTAAATTTATTTTTCATTGAAAATCAATTACTTTAACATGTAATTTATTGACTTTAGCAAATTTAATTTATTAACTTTTAGACTATTTCCAATCGTCTCAACAGACTGAGCTGCTGCTATTGATGATGCAAATAATGAGAGTGCTTTGTCATTATTTTCTCTTAGAAAAATAGAAGCTATAGCTAGTAATGCATCGCCTGATCCAACTTTATCGATTACTTTTGTTGCAAAACCTGGACATTTTATTAATTTGCTTTTACTATCAATCATAAAAGCACCATTTCTTCCTTGAGTAACAATTATATTCTTTGAGTTTATTTCTTTTTTCATTTCATCAGCCAATTTAATTATGTTTTTATATCTATCTTTTTTTTCATGTCTTAATTCTAGACCATTAATAACCAAACAATCAAAATTTTTATATTTTCTTATAGAGTGATATCCAAGATTTGATGAATTAACTTGTGCATTGACGCATAAAAATTTTGAATTTTTTGTTATATATTTAGAAATTCTTTTTGTAATCAACCCATGACCATAATCAGACACAATTACTAGATCGTAATCTTTAATATTTTTTATTATCCCAAGGACTTTTTTTTCCTCCTTAACGCTTAATTTATCGTCATTTATATCGTAAATTCCCATAAATTTCCTGTTGTCTAAATGATCAATATATCTAGTCTTTAAAATAGTATTTGTTTTAGTTTTTTTAAATAACTTTAACTTTATGTTTTTATTCCTAGAATTATTCAATTTGAAGAAACTTTCTTTATGATTGCTATAACTTACAACATCTATTTTAGACACTAATTCTGATATATGATTTGCAATAGCTAGAGATCCTCCAGAATATTTTTCTTTTCTCAAATTTCTGAATGTTAATATAGATTCTTTACCTGATTTACCTAATGCTTCACAGAAAATATATTCATCTATTATTATCTCTCCAACGATTAACACTTTAAGTTTATTGAATTTTTCAAAAATAGACTGAATATCAAACTTTTTCTTTTTTAAATAATTTAAAGTTTCCTTTTGTTTTTTGTCATATATAGATAGATTTTTATTAATAATATTACTTGAACTTTTAGTTGGTGAACTTGTAAATACTAACTTCCCTCCATATTTTTCGACAATATTTTTTTCTAAAGATATATTTCCTGTAATATCATTCTTAGATTGTTTATAATCAGGACCTTTACAATAGTAATCTGGTCTAATATTTTTTAAAATATCAACAGCTGTAATGGATTGATTTACAACAATAAAATCAATTACTGACAATGAAGATAATATTTTAATTCTATCATTTAAATTATATATAGGTCTATTAGATCCTTTAAGAACATATTTGTCGTCTGTTAAAGATACAATTAATAAGCATCCCTTAGAAATTTTTTTAGCTTCATAAAAATGGTCAATGTGACCAGAATGTAAGAAATCAAATACACCATGACACATGACAGCCTTTTTTTTTTTATTTTTTAAGAATGTTTTTAATTTATTTACACTTATTAATTTATTCATTTTATTTTAAATACTTAAACCAATCTTTTGTTGCCTTCGCGATCTCATTTTTTCTCCATAATTTTGTGTTATCCCATTCTCTTAAATTGCTCAAAATTATTTTCATTCCTTTATCTAAAGTTACTTTTGGTTTCCAATTATAAATTTTTTTTATTTTTTTTATATTTGCAAAAGTTTTATCAGGTTCACCTGGCCTTTTTGGAATAAAAATAAATTTATTACTTATTTTTTTTGCAAGCCTCATTACTGAAATAGTTTTACCAGAACCAACATTAAAAATATCCACCAACTTTTTTTTGCTTTTGTATATTGTATAAATCGCATCAACAATATCACTAACATATGTGAAATCTCTTGTTTGTTTTCCATTACCAACTATTGTCAAAGGATAATTGTTAATTTTTTGTGACAAAAAAACGCCAAGCACTGCTCCATAAGTACTTCCTGATCTAGATCTTGTTCCATAAACATTAAATAATCTTAATGATACGCAGGTCATTTTATAGACTTTACCATAGTGTATTACCAAATCTTCCCCAATTTTTTTTGTCAGCGCATAAGGATATTGTGGAGATAATTTGTTAGTTTCAGAGGTAGGATATTTATCTGGTATTCCATAACAAGTGGATGATGCAGTATAAATAATTTTTTTAATATTATATTTTTTTGCTAACTCTACAATATTAAATGTGCCCAATACATTTGTTTTAAAATACTCCTTAGGATTAACTATGCTTGGTACAATGTCAGCCTTACCAGCTAAGTGAAATATACAATTAAATTTATGCTTTTTAAAAATTTTTTCTATATTTGCAAAATTAGAAATATCAACATTATAGTATTGAATATTGTTAATAATATTTTTAAGATTTTTTATTTTGCCTGAAGATAGATTATCAAAAACTATTACTTTTAATTTCTTTTTAACTAACTTTTCAACAAGATGACTTCCTATAAAGCCCGCGCCTCCTGTAACTAATACGTTATTTGACATTCTAATTTAAAGATATATATCAATATAGAGATTATTTAATTTAAGGCAATATAATGAGCTTTTATAAGTTTAATAAAATTTTATCACATCAAAATCTGAATGAAACAAACAGCAATGGATATAGAAAGCTAATCCATGTTAGGATTGAACCTACTGAATTATGTAATTATTCATGCAAATTCTGTGTTACGCAAGATCCTGAAAGATTAAAATCTATTACAAAAGATGGTTACGATGGAAGAAATAGGAGATTTGATCTAGAAAGACTTTCCACATTATTAGATGAATTAAAAGAAGTAGGTGTGAAAGCAATATCTTTTGTTGCTGTAGGCGACCCACTAATGTTTCCTAACATCAATAAAGTTTTAAAAAAAGCTTTGGATTTACAGTTTGATCTTGGCTTAACTTCAAACTTTGGTATGAAATTAAAGGATGAAACGATAGAAAATCTTAGTAAATTTTCTTGGTTAAGATGGAGTATGAATGGAGGTTCTAAAGAAGTATATTTAAAAACAAATAATCCAAAAGGAAAAAATTCTTCTGATGCTTATGAGAATGCAAAAAAAAATATTAGTAGAATTATAAACTTAAAAAAAAAAGAGAAGAGAAAAGTACTAGTGAATGCTAGTTATGTAGTAAGTGAATGGAATTATCATGATGTAGAAAATGCTGCTGAGTTAGGTCAACAATTGCAAATAAATAATTTATTTTTCAGACCAGATATGGAGCCAATGGAAAACAGAAAAGAAACTCCTTTAAATATTCTAAGTGTAAATAAGGAATTATTAGATAGATCAAAGTTATATCAAAATGAAGAATTTAAAGTTAGTATCGAAAAAGATAGGGAAAATGATGTCTTAAAAGTTGACGATGATAAGTTGGTTTGTTTTTACTCAAATCATTCAATATATATAGCTGCTAATGGAGATGTTTATCCGTGTTGTTATACAAGAATAAATCCAAAATTCGTTATTGGTAATATAGCTGACCAAAATTTTAAAGATTTTTGGAAAAAGGAGGAAAATTGCTCAAAATACAAGGAGTTGACTTTAAATACATGTCCTAGCTGTCCATACAACGATATAAATAAATCTTTAGAGAGAGTTTATAATCATAATGAAAATTTTGCATTAGAAGAGACAAACAAGATTGATAATTTTGTATAATTTTTAAATTTAGTTCAAATAGGTGCGTAAAATCAAAATTAATATACTTTTAAAAGCATTTAAAAAGATTTTAGAGATTAGAGAAACAGAGTTGAATATAGCAACTGAATTTAAAAAAAATAAAATTTTTTCATTTTTACATTTGTGTATTGGTCAGGAAGCATCTGCAGTAGGAGTTTCATTAGGTTCAAATGAAAATGATATTTTTTTTGGTAATCATAGATCTCACGGACATTATTTAGCAAAAGGTGGTGATCTAAAAAAGTTAATTTTTGAAGTTTTTGGGGATATCCGAGGATCATGTAATGGTTATGGTGGATCAATGCATATGATAGATCATTCTGTTAATTTTTTTGGCTCTATACCTATATTGGGTTCATCTGCACCTATAGCAAGTGGCATTTCAATGGCTCAAAAACTAAATAAAAGTAAAAATATCACAATTGTTTTTGTAGGCGATGGATCAGCTGAAGAAGGATCATTTTATGAAACGATAAATATGGCTGGTCTTTATAAATTACCCTTAATGGTTGTGATAGAAGATAATAGATATGCAGTTGAAGCAGATATAAAAAAAAGAAAAGTTAAGAATTATAATTTTAGAAATATTTTTCAAAATGGTTTGCAAGCACATTATTTAAGAGCAAATGGAAATAATTTTGTTGAAGTATATAAATCAACAATTCTTTTAAGAAAAAAAATTTTAAAAAATAAAAAAGTAGGCATACTCCACTTAGATTGTTTAAGACATGCTAAACATAGTGGGGCAAATATAAATGTAGTTGATCAAAAATCACATTACAGATACAAAAATGAGTACAAAGAAATAATTGATAATGATCCAATAAAAATAATTAAAAAAGAAATGATTAGACGCAAATTTAATAAAATTAAACTAGAAATTTTAGAAAAAAAAATAAGAGATAAAAACAATATGTTATTTTATAAAACTTTTAATACGATTAAAATTAGATCTTTATAAAATGAACTTTAATCAAGCAATAAATAAGTCAATTTTAAAAGTACTTTCAAAAAGTAAAAAAAACTTTCTTATGGGACTAGAAGTTACAAATGTTGGAAATGAATATTATCAAAAATTTCCAAAACAAGTATTAGAAACACCTGTTTCAGAATTATCAAGTTCTGGTTTAGCTGTAGGACTTGCATTAAAAGGCTATAAACCTCAAATTGTATTTGGAAGAGTTGAATTTGCATTGTTAGCATTTGATCAAATATTCACACAAGCTGGACGAATGGAATTTACTTTTGGAGGTAAAATAAAATGCCCGGTAAGTTTTAGAATCCAAATTGGCAGACAATGGGGCAATGGACCTCAACACACAGCTAATTACCACTCAATTTTCATGCAGAGTTACGGTATTGATATTTTTATACCTTCAACTCCAAAGGAGGCATATTTTCAAAATATTTACATAAACAAATTAAATAATCCTTCAGTAATGTTAGAACATAGATTTTTGACACAAATTGAGGAAGATTTTAATTTGAAAGATCCATATCGAATTCCTTATCACTCTAAACTTTATAAAAATAATGTAAAAAAAAAATCTAGCTTACTTTTAATAACTTACGCAGATACACTTATTGACTCTTTAAAAGCAAAAAAAATACTTGAAAATTATGGTCTTGCTGTAGATATCCTAAATTTTTCATATTTTCCTTATAGGAATAAAATAGATAATAGATCTATAAAATTAATAGAACAGTATAAAAATCTTCTATTTATAGATAGTGCGCCTTTTGAATTTGGTATATTAAGTGGAATTATGTCTGTAATTTCATCTAAATCTAAAAGTATTCATACTTATTACTACCTTTCACCAATTAATACACCAGCACCATCTGCTATTACATTAATTAAAGATTATTATGTAGACCATCATAAAATAATAAAAAAAATATCGAAGATTCTTAACTTTAAAAAAAAAATAAAATTAAAAAAACAAAGCTTTAATGAAAAAATACTTTGGCCAAAAGATAAAATTGAAACTCTGATTTAAGATATAAAGCTGAATTTATATAATGTATAAAATCTTAAAGATATTTTGGAAATCTTTAAATAAAAAATTTAAATTGTATTTCTTGATTTCGATTTTTTTCTCAATTTTATCATCAATTTCTGAAATGCTTACAATTGGTTCTTTTCTGCCACTTGTCACTTTAGTTTTATCTCCCGAAACAAGTGATAACTCCATTTTAAATTTTTTGTTAAGTATCAATAATAAATTATCTTTAGGGTTTGAGGACAATCTCATTTATTATTTCTCAATAATATTTTTATTTTTTGTGGCTTTTAGCACTATAACTAGAGTAATTGTATTATGGTGGAATGCAAATTTTGTCAAAAAATTAAGTGTCGAATTTTCAAGTTTAATACTCAGTGATTTACTAGGAAATAATTATTTAAAATTACTTGGAAAAGATCAAAATAAAATCTTCAGTATTTTTCTCAATAAAATAGATAGGTTTATTGATTTTATTCAGCATTATATAAGTATAATAAGCAATATAATTATATCTATTGCAATAATCATTTCTTTATTTTTAGTCGATCACATTATAACTTTTTTAATTCTAATATTTTTTGGAATTTTTTACTCCATACTAATTTATTTTATTAAATCAAAAACTAACAAGGTATCAAAAATTATTTCGTACAATTTGGATAAAAGGGTCAATTCAATAAAGGATAGTCTTATTTATCTAAGACAAATTCTTCTGAGTAGTTCTCAAAATTTTTTTATAAATAATTTTAGAAATTTTGAGAGCAACATTAGAGAAACAACAAAAAAAATGTATATCTATTACTCTTTTCCTAAAATTTTTCTTGAAGCAATTGCAATATTTGTAATTATATTCATTGCCTTTTTTCTTTTAAAAATTTTAAACTTGGACAGGACTTATATTATATCAATACTAGCTGTTGTGGCTTACGCTTCACAAAAATTGCTTGTTTATTTTAATCAGATTTATCATTCATTAACAGTCTTAAATTCATTAAGAGATGTTAGCTTAGATGTCATAGATGAGATAAACCAAAAAAAATCAAAAAAAAAACTTTCAAGACACAAAAAATTAAATTGGAAAGTGGTAAAATTTAAAAAAATATGCTTTTCATACGATAAGAAAAAAATTTTAGATAATATTAATTTTAAAATTCAAAATAATAAATTTATTGGTATAAAAGGAAAAACTGGAGCAGGAAAAACAACATTATTAGATATTATATCTTTATTATTAAATCCATCGAAAGGATCAATATTAATAGATGGGAAAAATATGAATAATTTTAAAAAAGAATGGCAAAATAAAATTGCCTATGTTCCTCAAAATATTTTTTTATCAGAAACTAGTATTCTTAAAAATATAGTTATTGACGATGATGTTAAATCTATTGATAGAGATAAGCTTAAAAAAGTAATAAGAATTTCCTGTTGCGATGATTTTATTAATTTTAATGATATTTTTTCAAATAATAAAAAAAATAAACTTACAAGATTATCAGGAGGACAAACACAAAGAATCGGAATTGCTCGAGCGTTATATCAATCACCAGATATATTATTACTCGATGAAGCTACTAATGCCCTAGATTATGAGACAGAGAAAAAATTAATGAGTAACTTAAAAGAAAATTTTAGGGATAAATGTGTGATAATCATCTCTCACAAGCAACTTACTTTAAAATATTGTGATTTAATATTAAATCTCAGCAACAAATCAAAAAAATAAATATAAGTAATTTACAAGTATTTTTTTTTAAATTGCATTAACCAATTTTTTTTAAACATGAACGCTTTATCATCTACAAATATATCATATGAAGGTTTGCCAAGAATTAAATAATTATATTTTACTCCCCATTTTTTTAAATAATTTTTTGTTTCTAGATAATATTTTTTTTTTACCAGTCTATCATTTTCTTTATTTCTGCCCATATATCTTGAGGTAAAAATTTTAATTACATATTTTTTTGAATAAAGCTGATTTATAACATCTATGACTTCAAAAATTGGTTTTGATTGTTTGTAATTTGAATTATTTGTTTCACATATAACATTGTCCATGTCGAAACAAAAAATTTTCTTTTTCATTTTTCTATTTTAATTTTTGCAAGATAATCAGATATACTTAATAAAATTATCTGATGGACATTTTCTATAAAATTATAAATTTTTGAATTTACCCAAAAATTAATGTCGCCTTGTTTCATAACAGGATTATTCAAAGAGAAACCTGTTAAAGTAATTATGGTTTTAAATTTTTTCTTTTTTGCAGCTTTGCATGCGTTAACAATATTATTAGATTTTCCACTTGATGATATAGAAATTAAAACATCTCCTTTGTCACCATAAAAATTTATGCCCTCTTTCATCCAATTAGAGTGTCCATAATCGTTTGCAAAACAAGTAAATAGACTAGAGTCATTAAAGTTTATACATCTCAGTTTTGCAATTTTTAAATAGTCTATACAAACATGACTTGCTATTGCAGCACTGCCACCGTTTCCAACTACAATTATTTTATTATTTTTTTTTTTAATTTGAGTTAGTAACACTCTAGCCTGATCGATTTTATCTTTATCAAATGAATTAATTAATACTTTATTAAATGTTTTAAAATAATTCTCTAAGTAATTGTTATTTTTGAGTTTCATGTATATTATTATTATTATTATTATATCATTACTAATATATAATAAAGTTTCTAAACTGTATGCATTTAGCTCCTATTTTAATTTTCGTATATAACAGACCAAAACACACCAAAACTATGCTTGATACTTTGATGAATTGTTTATTAATAAAAAAATCAAAAGTATATTTTTTTGTTGATGGTCCAAAGAAACAAGAAGATAAAGAAAATATAAAAAAGGTTATTAGAATATTAAATAAATTTAAAAAAGAGCATAAAAAAACAACAATTAAAATATCAAAAAAAAACTTAGGAACTTATTTAAATATAATCGATGGAATTACTAAAACTTTTAAAAAACACAAAAAAATAATAGTTTTAGAAGACGATTTAAAATTAAAAAAAAATTATTTATTATTTATGAACCAAGCTTTAAATAAATACTCAAATAAAAAAAGAATTTTACAAATTTCTGGATATGCATATCCAATAAAAACAAAAAATAAAGATACTTATTTTTTGAACTTAACATCATGTTGGGGATGGGGAACCTGGAATGATAGATGGTTGAAATTTTCCAAGTTTTTAAACTCAGAAAAAAAGATTTCTAAAGTTTATAACCAATTAAATTCTAATAAAGATATGCAATATCGCTTTAACATTTATAATTCATATAATTATTTTAATTTTTTGAAAAAACAAATAAATTCGAATTTTAATTCTTGGGGAGTCTTATATTATTTATATTCTTTTAAAAATAAAAGTCTAAATTTATTTCCTGCTCTTTCTCTAGTAGAAAATATAGGATTTGATGGAACAGGCCTCCACAAATCTAGATCAAATATATATAATCTCCATGTAAAAAAAAAAAAAATTGAATATATTCTGTCAAGTAAGATTTATAATAATAAAGAAAATATGGTTAAAGTTTCAAATTTTCTAAAGAGAGAATTGAGTTTATTTAATAAAATAAAAAATATTTTTATAAAATGAAAAGTATATTAAAACAATTTCTGCCACCTATCTTTCAAAATTTTTTAAAAAAGATATATTTTTTTTTATTAATAAAAAAAAATAGTTTTCAAATTAATAAAAATTCTCAAGATATAAATCTATACGACAAAGCAGAGGCAGCTGAAAGAATAGACGAGTGGGGTCACGGAGATGTATGGAATGAAATACAATTCATATTTCATGACAAAAAAGGCAAAATATTAGATGTTGCATGTGGAACTGGAAAAAATATCATTGATTTACAAAAAATAAATACCTCTGCATCTTTTTATGGGTGCGATATTTCACAAAATCTCCTAAATTTAGCAATAAAAAATGGTGTTAATGAAAATAAACTAATATGTGTTGATGCAACAAAAATGAGTTTTCAGGAAAATTATTTTGATTTTTCCTACTCAATCGGTTCGCTAGAGCATTTTACAGAAGATGGTATTGAAAAGGTTATAGATAAATTGCATAAATGTACTAGAATTGCCTCATATCATATGATGCCAACTTCTAAAAATAACAAAAATCAAGGATGGATGAAAACATACCAAACATTTCATAATAATAGCCAAGAATGGTGGATTAAAAAATTTGAAAAAAAGTTTTCAAAAGTATATGTAGTGGACTCCTCTTGGAATGATTTTATCTCTGTTGGCAAATGGTTTTTGTGCTTTAAATAAAAATAATGTACAAATATATAATTAAATTAATTAAAATAATTATTAATTTTTACAATAAAAAACTCGTCAATAATATTGGAAATAATAGCCAGCTGTTTTGTAGAATTGAGAAAAGAGATAGTAGTAGTCAAATAAGCATTGGAAATGAATGTTTAATTAATGGAAGATTGGTAACTGAAACCAATAGTAGCAAAATTGAAATTAAGAATAATGTGTTTATTGGTGGTAAGTCAATAATTGATTGTAAAGACGAAATTTTAATTGAAGATGACGTTTTAGTATCTTATGAATGTATAATTTTTGATCATGATAGCCATTCTACTACTTCAAAATTAAGAAAAGATGATTTATCTAGATTTAGAAATAATCAGATGAAATGGAATGAAGTGAGATCAAAAAAAATTCACATAAAACAAAATGCTTGGATTTGTGCTAGAAGTATTATACTTAAAGGAGTTACAATTGGCAAAAGCTCTATTGTTGCAGCTGGAAGCATTGTTACTGAAGACGTTCCAGATTTTTGTCTAGTTTCTGGCAATCCAGCAAAAGTAATAAAAAAAGTTGAATAAAATTCTATGTCAAAAAATCACGAGTTAATTATTTATAATAGAAAACATTATGCAGAAGTTATACGTTCAAATTTAAAAAAAAATCAAACGACATTTTTATCACCAGCTAAGTCTTCTTTTCAATTTGGTATTCTTTCACATAAAAAAGGTTTTGTTGAACCTCCTCATTATCACAGACCTTTCAAAAGAGTTATTAAAGATTTACAACAAATGTTTATCGTTCAAAAGGGAAAGGTAAGAGTTGATTTATATTCTGATAAAAAAAAAATCATTAGAAAAATTATATTAAATAAGGGTGATGCTATAGTCCTTAAACATGGAATTCACGCAATTAAAGTCCTAGAGGACATGCAATGTATAAGTGTAAAACAAGGGCCATTTTTAGGACCAGAATTTGATAAGGTCATTATAAAAGTTAAAAAATGATACCGGTATTTGAACCTGAAATAACAAAATCTGACAGAGGTGCTTTAATTAAAGCTTTAGATGATGGTGAAATTTCTGGAACATTCGGAAAGTCAATTCCTCAATTAGAAAAAAATTTTGCAAAATATATAGGAGTTAAATATTCAGTTGCTGTAACTAATGGATCTAGTGCTTTGCATTTATCAATATCTGCTTTAAATTTTCCCAAAAAAAGTGAAATACTTGTAAGCTCTACAACAAATATAGCTTCTGCAGTAGCTATCACTCATAATAATTGTATTCCAATACCAATAGATAGTGATTTAAATAGTTGGAACATAGATACAAGCTTAATCGAGAAGAAAATAACAAAAAATACAAAAGCAATAGTTGTTGTTCATTTTTTGGGCAACCCAAGTGATATGAAAAAAATTAATTCAATTGCAAATAAACATAATCTAAAAATAATTGAAGATGCTGCCGAAGCTCACGGTGCAAAAATTGGTGAAAAAAAGATAGGTTCATATGGTTTTTGTGGTTGCTTCAGTTTCTATGCAAACAAAATTATTACTTCAGGCGAGGGAGGTATAATCACTACAAATAATAGAGAATTCTATGAAAAATTAAAATTATATAGAAATCTTGGTTTTACCAAACCCAGGTTTGTTCATTTTGTAAGAGGTTATAACTTTAGGATGACTGGATATCAGGCAGCTCTTGCAAACAATCAATTAAAAAGAATTGAAAAGACAATATCTAAAAAGATAAAGATACAAAAACGATATGAGAATAACTTAAGAGGCATTAAAGGCATAAATTTTCAAATAAGTAAAAAAAATTATAAAAATGTTTTTTGGATGGTTGGAATATTAATTAATAGAAATTTTAAACTTTCAAAAAATAAACTCAAAAAATACTTAAAAAAAAAAGGAATAGAATCTCGAGATTTTTTTAAATCAATAGGAACCCAACCTTGTTTCAAAAAAATAATTAATAAAAAACATAAGACTCCAAATAGTAATTATCTATGGAAAAATGGTTTATACTTACCTTCAAGTCACAATATAACAAATAAAAAAATAGATTTTATTTGCAAGATTATAAAAAATTGTGATAAATGAATTTAGGCATCGTTATTAAATCTAGAAATTCTAAAGAGGGAGGGGGATATACAATAACATACGATATCCTAGATGCTCTAATCAAGAATTCTAAATTAATTAATCACAAACTTTTTTTTGTTATTATTAATGATTATAATAAAGAAATTGAAAATAAATTAAAAAAAAAAAAATTTAATTATTTTAAGTATTTCGAAAATAATAAAATATTAAAAATAAAAAATTTTTTTTTTTCTAAATATTCTTTTATAAATAAATTTTTTAATTTTTTTGGTTTTAATAAAATTGAAAAATATTTTATGGAAAATAATGTTAAAATGATATGGCCCGTTTCTTCCGAAATGAGATATCCTTTTGATTTGCCTTATATCTTTACTGTTTGGGATGTACAGCATAAAACTATACCACAATATCCCGAAGTTGGGTCTTTTCTAATAAAAACTTATAGGGACCAAATTTTCAAATCAAATTTTAATAAAGCAAAATATATATTATTTGGAAATAAATCATCTTATAAAATAGCTTCAAAATTTTATAAATGTAATAAAGAAAAAATTTTTTTTAATTGTCATCCAACTCCATCTTGGGCTTTAACAAAAAAATCTTTCAAAATTAATAATTTTTTTAAAAAAAAAAAAATTAAAAATTTTTTTATATATCCTGCAAATTTTTGGATGCATAAAAATCATTTAAATTTGTTAAAAGGTTTCAATATTTTTCAAATTAATAAAAAAAAATTGTACCAATTAATTCTAGTAGGAGATGTTAAAGATAAAAAACTTTATCATAAAATAAAAACATTTATTAAAGAAAATAATATTCAAAAAAATGTTAAAATATTAGGACATGTAACTAGAGAAGAATTGTTGATTTTATATGATAACTGCCTAGGTCTTATATATTTATCTGTTTCAGGTCCAGAAACCCTCCCACCATTAGAGGCATTGGCAAGAGGGAAGCCAGTATTATATTCTAATTTTTTTGGATCTTTTGAACAATTAAAAAATAATGCTATTTACATTAATCATTTTAATCCCAGAAATATTGCAACAGGAATAGAAAAGCTTTCAAAAATAAAAGGATCTTCACAAAAAAGAAAAAGATACGCAAAATCACGTACTGCATTAGGATATATTAAAAAGATAAACTCAATACTTAATAAACAAATTATATGAAACTATTATTTATGATTATCTGGACCAAAATTACAGAAATAATTTATAATATCAGCATTAAACACGATAAAAGTAATTTTAAGATAAATAACAAAATATTACTTATCAAACCATATTTTTATTTGGATTTATACACAAAAAACTCAAATGAAATAAGCAATGTTCTGTTATCAAGTTATTATAGATTAGGTCCCGTTGGTTTATTTACAGACTTAAATTCAGACTTCTTTATTACTGATTCAGAAATTAATAACGAACAAAAAAATAAAATTAGCAAAAAATTAATCACAAAAGAAAATGAGGTTCTCCACAATGAACAAAAAAAAAAATCAATTAACGTTAAGGAGATAAATTTTAATGATTATGATATTGTCTTAGCTTATGATGGCGCAGTTTCAAAAGAAATAATTAATAAAAATAGAAAAACTAAATGGGGACTTATTTTAGAGGACCATTCTCAAAAAAATTTTAAGAAATTTTGTTTCAAAAAACCTTATTATTACGATTTTTTTTTAAATTTGACTCAGGGTTATTCTTTGTATTCATTGTTTAGTAGAAAACATTGCATAGATTTTTCTTATACTTTTGGAAGTTCAAAATTTATGGAAATTTTAAAATTAGAAAAAAAGAATGATATTGATGTTTTAATTGAAATACAACAACCAGATAAATTAAAAAAATCATTGAATGACGAAAATATGAAAATTGAAAAGTTAGACGGTGGCTTAATTGTGAATGAATATATTAAAAAACTATCAAACTCAAAAATATTTTTTTGCCCATTATTCACAACACCTAGATGGGGCAACTCAATTATTGAAGCAGCTTTGTGCAAGTGTTTAATAATAGGTAATAAATATAGTTATTGGAATTCATTACTTATTCACAAAGATTTACACTGTACTACTATAAGTAAGGGAAAAAAAATTTTAAATAAAATTTTTCACGATGAAAATCTTTATAATTTTTACTTAGAGGAGCAAAATAAGAAACTCGATATGATTAATTATAATTTGCCATTAAATCAAATCCAAAAATTAATATCAAATTTTACGTAAGGCAAAAATTAAAAAAAAGTATATTAACAATGCACTTAATATCAAATAGAATGATGCTATTATTTTGAAATAGTCAATTATTAATACCAAAATCATAAAAGCAAAATATATTATTAGAGTTTTATTTAGTGAAAATTTAGATATTAATAAATGATGTAAATGATTTCTATCTGCTGAAAAGGGGTCTCTTTTATTTAATATTCGTAAGATAAACAATCTAAACATATCAACACCAGGTATAAAAAAAAGGATAAATATATTCTCTGCTGAAATTTGAATTTCTTCATATTTTAAATTTAAATTGTATATCAGGATCATAGTAAACCCAATTAAGGTTGATAGAATCAAAGTTCCATTATCGCCCAAAAAAAATTTCCCTTTTAGAATATCAAAAAAAAGTATTAGCAATAAAAATAAAAGTGGAATCAAAAATTGTAAAATCTCAGTATCACTATTAAGTACTAAATAAAGGGCCCAAATTATTGATATTCCAACTGCTAAACCATTGATACCATCACTTAAATTTAAAGAATTTATAAGCAATAACATGCACAAAAGTGTTATGAAGTATGAATATTTTCCTAAAAAGAAAGTTTTATTAAAAGTGGAGAAATATAAGTTATTAATCACCAATCTGTTATCCAAAAAAATTGCAATTAAAATTATTAAAGATAAAAAAAATAATTTTTTGTATGGCCCAATTTGAATATAATCGTCATAGACACCAATCATAAATATAGCTAATGATGAGAGAAGGATTGCTAGCAAATAATCATTACTAAAAATTAAACTGTGAATAAGATAAAATGTTAAATATATAGCAATAAACACACCCCCAATTATAAATGTCGGCTTACAATGTAATTTTCTTTTTTTGTCAGGGATATCAATCAAAAATTTTAAATAAATTTTTTTATATTTATTAGTTATGATATAAATTAACGTATTTAATATTAAAAAAAAAATTACATTAAGATAATCCATGTTTTCCATTAATAAATATTATAATGTTTCATTTTGATATAACAAAAATATTAAATAACTTTTCTTTAATATTTCTTTTTATTTTGCCAATAGCATATATTTTTAGTCCACCTCTTATAAATTTATCAGTTCTTGTTATAATAGTTAACTTTATTTACGCATTAATTATAGCAAAAAATAAATCTTTATTTTCAGATAAACTATTTATTTTCTTATTCATATTTTGGCTATATATATCAATTCAAAGTTTATTTTTAGAAAATGCAAATTTTTTTAAAAGCTTTACTTTTGTAAGATTTATATTTCTCCCATTCGCAATATGTTATTTATTGAAGGTAAACTACGACAAAATATCAAAATTAAATTTATTTTATTTTATAATTTTAGCATTAGTAATAATGGATTTATTTTTCCAATATCTAACTGGAATAGATATTTTAGGTTATAGAGTTGAATTAATAAATGGTTATGACGCATCCTCGGATAATTGGAGAGATCTCCAAATTCAAAGATTTTCAGGACCTTTTGGTTATGAAATTAGAGCGGGAACATTTATTTTATTTTTTGGTATAATATGCATTTCTTTGTACAGTAATTTTTATAAAAAAAAAAACTTTTTTTTACAAAGCTTCTCATTTTTTATTTTAATTGTTTCCGTTATAATTACAGGTGATCGTGCTCCTCTGGTTACTCTCTTTATAACTTTTTTAATGTATATTTTGTTTTCAAAATTTCAGTTAAAATATTATTTATCTATTTTTGTCACAAGTATACTACTATTTTCTCTATTCTTATCATTCTCTAAGACAACTAATTTTAGGTATATTGAAAATGCTAAAATTTTAATGTCATCAACCAATGAAGTTGGTCAAAAAAATCAAATAGTAAAAACATTAAAAGATAATCCCTGGTCAGCACATTACTTAACAGCTTATGAAATATTTAAATCTTCAGTTTTTTTTGGAAAAGGTATTAAATCTTTTAGAATTGAATGTGAAAAATATCCAAACATCGACTCTGCTTATTCTCATTCTAGGTGTTCCACACACCCTCATAATGTTTTTATGGAAGTTATTTCAGAAACAGGTTTAGTTGGCCTTTTTCTACTCTGTTCTGCTTTGGCAATCTATATAAAAAGATACTATAACACTTCAATTTCTTTTGATAATATTGCCTTCTTTTTTTTGCTGGCTATGCTTTTACCAATTAAACCATCTGGAGCATTATTTTCAACTTGGTTTGGTTCACTAATCTGGATATTAATGGGATTTAGTATGCTAAAAAAAGATTAAATATGAAAAAAAAAATTGCATTAATAACAGGTATTACTGGGCAAGATGGTTCATACCTTTCAAGATTTTTATTAAAGAAAAATTATATAGTCCACGGAATTAAGAGAAGATCTTCTTCAATAAATACAAAAAGGATAGATGATTTATACCAGGACCCGCACTCAAAAAAATATTATTTTAAATTACATTATGGAGATATGACTGACTCATTGTCTTTATTAAATTTAGTATCGAAAATTAGGCCAGACGAAATATATAATTTAGCAGCCCAATCTCATGTCGCTGTTTCATTTGAAGAACCAGAATATACAGCGAATTCTGACGCATTGGGTACACTTAGATTGCTTGAAGCGATTCGTCTGTTAAATCTTAAAAAAAAAACAAAGTTCTACCAAGCTGGAACTTCAGAAATGTTTGGCAAAACTCAAGAAAATCCACAAACTGAAAAAACACCATTTTATCCAAGAAGTCCATACGGAGTTGCGAAACTATATTCACATTGGATAACAGTAAATTATAGAGAAGCATATGGAATATTTGCATGCAACGGGATTTTATTTAATCACGAAAGCCCACAAAGAGGTGAAACTTTTGTAACTAAAAAAATTTG
>MDTG01118487.1_pt1 | contig 24512 bp, 14 predicted proteins | sample 811421 | NCBI WGS metagenome assembly MDTG01 (sample SAMN05326645, study PRJNA326480) | marine metagenome | isolation source: seawater | place: Pacific Ocean: South East | collected 2011 | reverse complement strand
GCAAGATCCAGGATTGAGGGAGTGATATCCACGAGACTGATCATGGCGTTGTTGACCACGCCTTTCTTTTCCGCCCCGGGATGACGGACGACAAAGGGAACCTGCAAGCCCGCCTCGTAGACCGTGGTCTTGCCCCCCGGAAAAGCCATCCCGTGGTCAGCGGTGAATATCAGGACGGTATTGTTCCACTGACCGCTCTCCTTAAGCAGGGTGACCAGGTGCCCGAGGCCCTGGTCAATACGGGAGCAGCTTTGATGGTAGTGGGCGATTTCGGCGCGGCACTCGGGGGTGTCCGGGAGGAAGGCGGGCACCTTGACACTGGCAGGGTCATAGAACACTTCGTTGATCCCCTTGTGAGATTCCCGGTTGGGTCTGTTCCCGAAGAGGTCGGGCTTGAACTTCAGGTTCGAGGTTCGATCAATTCCGCCGCCCCGGTGGGGATCTGAAGTGCAGAAGTAAAGGAAGAAGGGCCGCTCCGACTTCTCGCTGAAAAGTTCCCGGCAGTTTTCTGCCATCAATCGTGCGTTCCGTGCGTTACCGGGTAGGCGGTGCTCGAATTCGAAGACGGAGACCGGGGCGACGTGATACTTCCCGATCCGGGCGGTACGGTAGCCGGCCTGTTTCATCTGGAGCGGAAGGCTGACGGCAGCCACGCACGGGAAAGTAGAGAACTTATGAAAGTCGTGAGTGTGCCCGTACTGCCCGTTGCGGTGATTATGAAGGCCGGAGAGAATGACTGAGCGGCTGGCCGAACAGGAGGCCGTGGTGGCGAAGGCGTGAGTGAAGCGTGTCCCTGCGGCGGCGAGGGCATCGAGGTGGGGCGTCTGGATGTCCGTGCTGCCGTAGCAACCGGCAATCGGGCTTTGGTCGTCGGTCACGAACAGGATGACATTGGGCCTTGCGCCGGCGAAAGCGCCCAGGGCGGTCCAGGCCGCGACAAAGAGGGGGAGGCAACAGGATCTCATGGATGAGGACCAAGTAACCCGCAGCCGGGAGAATCTGGCGAGGGAAATCTGAGCGATGGGACCGGTCTCACACCGCGGGCAGTGGAATACCCCCCCGGGTCCCGGTGTGGGTTCCCTACCCGGTGCGGGCCGGAACCGATACCTGGCCCCATGATCCCGGATCGCGGTAGCTCACTGTCCCACCGGGGTCGACGCGGTAGCCACAGCGCTTGACCAGGGTTTCGGCGGGAGCGAAGTCGTCCCCGGTCGCCGCCAGGCGGGCCTTGAGCTTGTCTTCGAGTTCATCGCGTAATCCCCGGTGAGAGGCCGCGGTGACCAGGTTGCGTTGCTGGAAGGGATCCTCCTCATTGTCGAAAAGCTCCCAGGGGCCCTCGAGGCTGCGGGTGTAGGTGTATTGCCTGGTACGGACACCACGGAACTCACGTCCGCCCTGGGCCCGGGTCCACTGCCCAAAGGGACTCGGACAGGTAATCAGGGCATGATTGTCCGCGAGCTCGCGGGTTCCCCGGATGACATCGGCAAAACTCTCACCCTCAACGCTCGTGGGGATCTCCACACCGGCCAGGTCAAGAAGGGTGGGCATGATATCCGGGGTATTGATTGGCGCACCGACTTCGCGCGCCCTGACTTTTAGAGCGTCCGGGCAGCGCAGGAGGAAGGGCACCCTGATGGATTCCTCCCATGGTCGCTGTTTCTTGAGCTGGCCGCGGGAATGCAGCATGTCCCCATGGTCGGAAGTATAGACCAGAATGGTGTTCTCGAGCTGGCCGGTTTCCTTGAGCGCGGCCATGAGCTGACCCACGCACTCGTCGAGGGCGCTGCAATGCGCATAGTAGCCCGCATAGATTGACTGGGCCTGCTTGCGCAGCTGCGGGGGCACATTCTGGCGAAGGGTAAGCTTCCGGCTGTCGTAGCGATCGAGCCACTTGGCAGGTCCGGTCCGGTAAGGCGCGTGGGGTGGGCCCCATGAGAGAAAAAGGCTGAAGGGTTTTCGGGTTTCGGCCGGGCGGCTTGCATGTTTCCGGAGGTAAGACACGGCATCCCTCGTCTGGGCGTAGGCATCATAGCCGTCCCATTGACTGGGTTCCTTGCCGGCCTTGTCAAAATAGCGCGACTCGTTGTAGTTGTGCGTACACTCGAGAGCCTTCCAGTAGTCGAAGCCTTGCCGGCGTTCAGGTGGGATGTAGGCGGAGCGGCCCGTGCCATCGATATGCCACTTGCCGATATAGCCCGTGTCGTAGCCTGCCTTGCTCAAGGCCTGTGCGAACGAGGTGGCCTTTGTGTTGAGGCGCAGATCGTTCAGAAAAAGCCCATGGGTGAGCGGATACTGGCCGGTCAGGAGGCAGGCACGGTGCGGGCAGCAAACCGGAATGCCCGATACGGCGTTAGTAAAGTTCACGCTCTGGTCGGCAAGGAGGTCGATGTTGGGCGTCCTCACATCCGCATTGCCCATGTAGCCGTGGTCCATGGCCCGCCACTGGTCCGAAAACAGGTAAACTATATTGGGCTTCTGTGCCTTGGATTTTTTCTGGGCGGGGCTTTGGGGAGAGGCCGCGAGGGCGGTGGTCGAGGTAGCGAGGAAGTGGCGGCGATTCATCTTGGAGATTCGTGCAAAGGATGGTCGAGAGCAGGCCAAAGGTCACTGCTAAATACTGGGTCAGCCGGTCCTTCTGACCCCACGAGATTCTCTCCCAGTCGCCGGGGACCAACGGCGGCCGGGGCGGCTGACGCACGGATTGTGTGAGGGACGATGGCCCTTCCGGCCCAACCACGCGCCGGGGGCGCCGGACCTGTGAACGAGCCGGGCGCGCTGCTTGCCGGGAGGATGAGCGCCTAGTCCTTCTTGCTGTTGCGCTCGATCAATTTGATCTTGCGGCGCAGGGAGCTGATCTGGGTCCGGGCAGAGCTGATTTCATCATAGACGGCCTCGGCCTTGGCCTCGAGGCCATTGGCCTCAGCGAGCTTTTTCTGGTTCACCTTGGGATCTCCTCGACCGGTTCCTCCGATACCCTTGAACGCCGACTCCTTGACCTTCTCTGCCTCCTCTTGCAGCTCATCCGCTTCCGGCTTGCGCTTTGCGATAATCGCCTCGAGTTCGGCGATCTTGGCGAGGAGGGCCTGGGCCTCCGCGTTGTTGCCGGGGGAGTCCTCGCCGGTGACAGCGGGCCTGGTTGTCTGGGGGCGAGTTGTCTGGGGCCTGGTGGTCTGGGGCTTGGTGGTCTGGGGCCTCGTTGTCTGGGGCCGGGTGGTCCTTGGCGCGGTGTTCCCCGTGATCGGGGGGAGCCCGGCATTGGCGCGGAGGGCGGCGATGGCCGCCCGCTCGCGGGCACTTTCGAGATCCTTTTCACGTTGAAGCAGTTCTTCTGCCCGGGAGGGGTCGTAGCCAAAGCGCTTCTGGAACTCCTCGGGAAGCTCTGCGAACTTGATGCGGGCAGTTCCATATTCATGGAAGATCTTCACCCCGATTTCGTCTACACCCTTGATGGTAACTTTTTTGTAGGTGCGTCCCTTGCTTGTAGTGAGAGCTTCGTGTTTCTCTCCCTTGGCGGTCTCTCGCGCCTCGGCAGCCCTGGCGAGGCGCGCCCTTTCTTCCAGTTCGGCAGCCTCGGCGGCAGCTTGCAGGGCAGCCAGCTCGGCGGCGGCCTCCCCACTCTCATTGGCTGGGGCGTCTTCGTCGGCGGTTCCGGGAGCAGAATCTCCTTCCCGGGCTGTTGCAGGTGCCTCCCCGGGGGGTAGGGGCGTGGGCGTATCCTCGGTCTGAGCGGCAGCCAGGGCCAAGCCGCTCAGGCTGCTGATGAGACAGGCGATGATCTTTCGCATACCGGGCGAAGTAAGGCCGTAACAGGCATCTGTCCAGTTCCAATGACCGGGCCGATGAGGGATTTCTTCGCGAAGTTAAAGTAAGGCCTCTGCCAGCGTGATGGGACCGTCTGGAGGGTGCTCATGCATCTCCACATTCGGCAGGCCACCAGCCGGTTTCAGAACCCCCGGCAAGGCGAAGGGTTTTCCGTGGTGCCCTGTCGGTTCCGGAAAAGGGCATAAGCCCCGGGAGGTCCTTTTTGCTAGTCAGCCTCGCGCCTTGCTGATGGCCTGAGGCCACCGGGCTTTCCGGGTTTTCCATTCATGGACCGCCAGCCGCGCTCCCCTTCCCTTGCGTTCTCCGTTGTTCCGGTGGCACTCCTGATGGGCCTCATGGGAACTGCGGTCGTGATCCTCGACGCCTCTCCCCACCTTCCGCTTATTGTCGGTAGCGCTGTTCTGGCGATACTTGGCCTGCGCCTGGGCCATAGCTGGAAGGATCTGCAGGAAGGGATGGTGAGGGGCATCTCAATTGGCCTGCCAGCCATCCTGGTTCTACTCGCGATCGGGCTCCTGGTCGGTTCCTGGCTGGCCGGCGGGGTGGTGCCGCTGCTCGTGGTCTACGGCCTGCAACTTCTGAGCCCCGGAATCTTCCTGGTGGCGTGCTGCCTCATTTGCGCCGTGGTGTCGGTGGTGACCGGGAGTTCGTGGACAACCGTGGGCACGATAGGAGTGGCCCTTGTCGGAGTCGGGGAAGGGCTTGAAATCTCAAAAGCCATGACGGCAGGGGCGATCGTTTCGGGGGCTTACTTCGGGGACAAGCTTTCGCCTCTTTCCGATACCACCAACCTCGCAGCCGGCCTGACGGAAGTCCCCCTTTTCGGACATATCCGGCATATGCTCTGGACAACTGTGCCGAGCATGGGGATAGCGCTCGGGATCTATGCTCTCCTCGGGCTCGAGGCAGGAGGAGAGAGCCGGGAGGAACACATCATTCTTCTGGTTGAAACGACTGAAAAGAGTTTCCACCTGACCCCGATCCTTCTCCTTGCTCCGTTCAGCGTGATCGTATGCCTGCTGTTTCGGATGCCGGCGCTGGGTGCTATTCTGGTAGGAGGAGCAGTGGGTGCGGTCCTCGCTCTGACCACCCAAGGCATGGCACCAGGGGAACTGATCAGCGTGCTTGAGGGAGGCTTTGAGCTCAAGACGGAAGTGGCAAGGCTCAATGGTCTGCTATCTGGGGGCGGACTGGAAAGTATGTACTGGACGATTGGACTGGTCCTCTGCGCCCTCTCTTTTGGAGGATTACTTGAGTCTACAGGGATGCTGGAGACGATCGTGCGGGCGATCCTGAAATTCGCGGTCTCCACAGGACGTCTTGTCTTGTCCACCCTGGTATCATCAATCGGGGTCAATCTGCTGACGGCCGACCAGTATCTCTCCATTATTCTTCCCGGGCGCATGTACAGGGAGGCCTTCCGGGATGCTGGCCTCGACGCGCGGAATCTGTCTCGTTGTCTTGAGGACGCGGGAACGATGACGTCGCCCCTGATTTTTTGGAACACTTGCGGCGCAACGATGCTGGGAGCACTCTCCGTCAGCCCTTTTTTGTTCGCCCCGTTTGCGTTCTTCAATCTGCTGTGCCCTCTCTTTTCGGCCGTGTATGGCGTTACGGGCTGGACGATGATTCGGCGAGTTGAGCTCCCGGGCAGGAATACCCGCTGAACGGGGAGTTCCGTGCCGGAGGCGAGTTCTTCGCCCTGCTGGCAGCGGCTTCCGGGGCTACGCGCCCAAATAAAAAAAAGCACGGGAGAGAATCTCCCGTGCTTGTGAGCAAGATGATGGGCTCTCTCAGACCTTGCCGGCGTCCGGGACCTCGAATCCCTTATTGTTGGGATCCTTGAGGAGAGCATTGGCGTCTGCTGCGAATTCCCCGGTGTGGCGCTCGGTTTTCGGGTCGAAGGTCAGCCAGGGACCGACGATATATTCCTCTCCAGGTTTCACGCCCACGCCCTTCTCCATCACGTCGTGGAGGATGCCAAAGTGTTCGGCAGCGTCCTTGTTGTCGCCGAAGGAAGCGGCCTTCTTGTTGAAGGGGACCTTCTTGCCTAGGCGGTAGGAGTTGTTCATGAGGTGGCCCAGCACGCAGCCATAGTGGGCTGCAAGGACGTCACCGTTGGCCATCTCAGGCTTGTTGGCCCGGCAGGCCGCAATGAAGCTGCCCCAGTTTCCACCGGGTGTGATCTTACCTTCCTTGACCTTGATCTTCTCGCCCTTGTCGCTGCCCGGCTTGAAGTAGTGAGGATTGGTGTCAGACATGATTCGTCCACCGTCCTCAAAATAGTACTCGTTCTTAACCTGATGCTGGTAACCATTGTAGTTTACGTTGCGCACATTGAAGAAGCAGTACTGCCCATTGGGATACTGTGCGACACCAAACATGGTGTTGGGGGTTTCGCCCTGGTCGTTCCACTGGAAACGCCCCCCTAGAGCCATTACGCGGACAGGGTGGGTCTGGTCATCGTTTATGGCCCAGCGGGCCACATCGAGCTGGTGGGTCCCCTGGTTGTTGAGGTCCCCATTGCCGGTTTTCCAGAACCAGTGCCAGTTATAATGCACATAGTTCCCGTGGTAGTCGTCGATCACGGCTGGTCCTTTCCAGGTGTTCCAGTCGAGATTCTCCGGCGGGGAGGAGGCGCCTTTCTGGCCGATTCCACCGCGCGGCTTGCAGCAGTAGCCGTAGGCGATCTTGAGCTTTCCCCAGGTGCCCGCCTTGATCATCTCGTGAAGACCTGCGATCTTGGAACTGCTACGGCGCTGTGTCCCGTGCTGGATGACGACGCCATACTTCTCCTGTGCGGCCACGGCTACCCGGCCTTCCACCACGTCGTGGCTCATGGGCTTTTCAACATAGACATGTTTCCCTGCCTGCGCGGCCCAGATCGTCATGAGGGAATGCCAGTGATTTGGAGTGGCTATCGAGATCGCGTCCACGTCCGGGTCCTCAAGGGCCTCCCGGATGTCCACCACGGCCTTGCAGTTCTTATGTCCCCGGGAACGAACGCCATTCAGTCCTTTTTCGCGGGCACGGGCGTCCGGGTCAGATACATAGGCGATCTCCACGCCTGACATGCCGCCGAATCCCCCGATATGGGAGCCTCCCCGGCCGTTCAGGCCGGCGATGGCGATACGGAGCCGGTCATTGGCCCCCTTAACTTTTGCTGAAGACTTGGTTCCTATAATTAACGGGGCGGACCCGGCTGCAGCAGTCTGTGCAATGAAGCGGCGTCGATTTGATGAGCTCATATCGCGGACATGTTAATGCAAGAGAAAGGCGGCTGGCAGCTATAAAATATCGAGAACTGGCCATTGCCGGACAAGAATGGGAATATTTTGTGATTGAGCCAGCCGCGGAAAGACGTAGGCGGGAGCGATGAGAATGCTCACGGAGCGTATGATCTGGATGCAGGCATGCCTGTTCTTTGGCCTCCCGGCAGCCAATGGGGCTGTAGAACTGTCGACGATGTTCAGCCATCATGCGGTGCTGCAGCGGGGAGAACCCGTGCCGATCTGGGGATGGGGCAAGCCAGGAGAGAAGGTGACCGTCCGCTTCGCGGGCCAGGTGAAGCAGACCGAGGTGGATGCAGAGGGGGGATGGCGACTGCAGTTGGATGCCCTTGAGGCAAATACGGAAGGGCGTGTGATGACGGTGGCGGGGGCGGACGGCCCCTCCCTCAAGGTCGAGAACGTGCTGGTGGGCGAGGTCTGGATGGCCTCCGGACAATCAAACATGCAGTGGGCACTATCATCCACCGAGAGGGCCGAGGAAGACATTCCGAGGGCAGATTATCCTGCGGTGCGCATGTTTCTGACGGATCTGGTGACGGCGGGGAGCCCCCAGCGGAGAGTGGGGGGCGAGTGGAATGTCACCACCCCGCAGAGCGCAGGAAAGTTTTCGGCGGTGGGCTACTACTTTGCGCTCAGGCTCCATGAGGAGCTGGGTGTCCCGGTGGGAATCATCCGCACTGCGTGGGGTGGAAAACCTTCGGAGGCGTTCACGAGTCGGGAGTCTCTTGCAAGCCAGCCTGAAGGGCGGGCCCTTCTGCAGAAACTGGATTCCGAGATGCGGCGCTTCGACCTGGCCCGGGCGCAGGCAGTTTACGAGAAAAAACTGGCGGCCTGGCAAAAGGCCTGGCAGGCCAACAAGGCCGAGAAGGACCCTAAGAAGCGGCAGAAGCTACCGCGAAAGCCACAGAGGCCCAAGCCTCCAGCCCTCAGCCCGAATCGGCCCATGTCGATTTACAATGGAATGATCCATCCCTGGGTCGGTTACGCCATGCAGGGTGCGATTTGGTATCAGGGAGAATCGAACGCGGGCCGGGCCAAGGAGTATGAGACAATCTTTCCCCTTCTCATTCTCGATTGGCGTCGGCAGTGGAAGAAGCAGCTGCCATTCTACTTCGTGCAGCTGGCAAACTTCCGCGCTCCCAGCAGGGTGGCGGGGGAAGCAAGTTCCTGGGCGGAGTTGCAGAACGCCCAACGCCTTGCCCTTCGCCTGCCGGCAACCGGCATGGCAGTAATAAACGACATCGGGGCTGCGCGTGATATTCACCCGCGTAACAAGAAGGATGTAGGGGAACGCCTGGCGCGCTGGGCCCTCTCCAGAGATTACGGGAAAAAGGACATAATGGTGAGTGGCCCGCTTTTCCAGGATTTCCAGATCGAGGCCGGGAGGGTTCGCGTTTCCTTTGAGCATGCCAATGGACTCCGGACTCGTGATGAGAAGGCGCCCGGGCGCTTCGAAATTGCGGGGCAGGACAGGGTCTGGCACTGGGCCGATGCCGTCATTGAAGGGGAGGCGGTGGTTGTTTCCTCCCCGAAAGTGACCAAGCCGGTGGCAGTGCGCTACGCGTGGGCTTCCAACCCGGAGGGAGCCAATTTGGTAAACGAGGCCGGACTGCCCGCCTCGCTTTTCCGGACGGATAACTGGAAACTCTCAACAGAGCGGTAGCGCAGGTTCTGTCCCTTGCCGCTCAGGACGCGCCGCAATCAAATCACCGGAGATGCGACTTGCCGCCTCGGGGCCCGGGCGGCTACCGTCCAAGGATGATCCCTGTAGCTCCTCGCCGAGCGATAGCCCTCGTCCCCGTGGTTTTCCTGGTGGCGTTGGCTCTCCCGTGCCTGGCCCAGAGGTTCGTGGCCAATTATGACGAGGCCAAGGTGCCCGAATTTAACTTGCCTGATCCACTCGTCCTGCCGGAAGGCGGCATGGTTGCGTCGGCCAGGGAGTGGGAGGAGAAGGGGCGCCCTGCGACTCTCAAGCTCATAGAAAGGGAAATGTACGGGCGGATGCCCGTTGGCAAACCGGCCGGTTTCAAGGTCGTCCTGGACAGGGAAGCTTTGGACGTGCTGGGGGGCAAGGCTACCCGGCGTGAGTATTTGGTAAGCTTTGCGCAGGACAAGGGTCCCCGGGTGCGAATGCTTCTTTATTTGCCCAAGGGAGCGAAGGGCCCGGTGCCCGCTTTCCTCGGACTGAACTTCCGGGGAAACCAGTGCCTGGAAAAGGATTCCTGGATCACCCCGGAGCTGGGCTTCATCGTGGGGGCCCGGAAAGGTGAAGACCGCCGGGCGAAGGCCGAGGCCATGCGGGGAAGCGCGGCGGGCCGCTGGCCAGTTGAAATGATTCTTGAGCAGGGGTTCGCGCTGGCTACGGCCTGTTGCGGAAACATAGATCCCGATTTTCACGATGGCTGGAAAAACGGAGTCCATCCGCTTTTTACAGAGGGCGAGCCTGGACCGGATGAATGGGGAACGATCTCGGCGTGGGCCTGGGGATTGAGCCGGCTGCTGGATGCGCTGGAGGGCGTCAAGGAGGTCAACGCGCAACAAGTAGCGGTGATCGGGCATTCCCGGCTCGGGAAGACCTCTCTCTGGGCCGGCGCGACGGACCAGCGCTTCAAGCTGGTTATCTCCAATAACTCGGGATGTGGCGGAGCGGCCCTCAGCAAGAGGGCATTCGGAGAGACGGTGGGCAGGATAAACCGGTCGTTTCCCCATTGGTTCAACGGCAACTTCAAGAAGTATAACGAGAGGGAAGAAGCCCTTCCTTTTGACCAGCATCAGCTCATCGCCCTGATGGCTCCCCGGGCCGTCTATGTGGCCAGCGCCACCGGGGATCGCTGGGCTGATCCTGTCGGGGAGTTTCTCAGTGTGTTACACGCACAGCCGGTTTACGACCTGTATCGGAAGGGTGCTCTCGGCGTAGCGGAACCTCCTGCCCCGGGTGAAACCGTAGGAATGGTCACGGGCTACCATCTCAGGGAAGGCAAGCACGACGTGACGCCTGAAGACTGGAAGCATTATCTTTCCTTTTTCCAGCGCATCCTGCGGCAGGAAACCAAATGAATCGTCATGACACCTCGTGCATTCTCCGCTTCTTCATTCTCTCCCGCAATATCTGACATGAAACCAACCTACCTCTACCCTGTTCTAACGGCCCTCATCTTACCGGTAGTCTCCGCCCAGATCGTGGAGGATGATTTCAACGATGGGAATGATTCCGGGTGGGAACGCTATTCCCCCCTCGACGACTTGGGAGCCCCCCTTGCGTTCACCTTCCCCGGGGGAAACAGCTACCGGATCCAGGGCCCCGCTTCTCCCAATGTGGCTATCGCCGGTCCCGCCCGGGGGGGGTCCCATCGCGCGGACGTGCCTTATGAGGCTTTCCGGGTGGAAGTGGATCTGGTGGACTGGGACAATAATGTTTCCCAGGACGTCGGGGTGATCGGTTCCGTACGGGAGGTAGGGCTGGCAACAACTAATGGCTACGCCCTGAGTTATGATACCGATGACGAGGCCCTCTATCTTTCGATCCTGAACGGGGAGAATGGGACCTCCCTGAATTCTGTTCCGATCACTCTGACCCCGGGAGAGGGATACCGCCTGGTCCTCCAAGGCTACTTCCAGGTGGAGGAATTCTACGGTCAACTGTGTGGCGAGGTCTACGCCCTGGATGATCTGGAGAATCCGCTCGTCACGGTCTTTGGCTCCAGTCTCGATTATCCCTCCGGAACCTGTGGGGTGTTCATCGCTTCCGCCGGGGAGGGGACGACAGATGCGACTTTCGATAATTACCGTTCCAGCCCGGAGACCGACGTCGATAAGGATGGGATGACGGACCAGTGGGAAGTGGACAACTTCGGGGATCTGTTCTGGTCTGATTTCGAGGACTTCGACGAAGACGGGCAGACAAACCTGGAGGAGTTCCTCGGAGGCAGTAACCCGGCCGATCCCACTTCACTGGCCGGATCTGCTGAAATTGGCCCCCTCGATGTTCGCGTGAACGAGGGAGAGTTAACGGTTAGTTTTGCGCAGCAGGCAGGATATTCCTACGAGTTGGAACTTTCTTCCGACCTCAGGACCTGGACCATTGCTGAGGAGGCGGTCCTTGCCGGAGCAGGCACTTTCATCCTGCCGCTTGCTGGACAGGATGAACTCTATTTGAGGGTTCTGGCCTCGCGGCAGTAGGAGTCATTTTTTGCGCTGAGACCGGGCTTTGCGCCAGGATCCGAAGGGAACCACTCCGCGTTCCTCAGCCCACTGTTTGTATTGCGCTGCCATCTTCGAAGTGATCCCGGGCTCCCTGGTGGCCAGGTTGTGCATTTCGGTCCGGTCCTTTTCCATATCGTAGAGTTCCCAGGCGCCTCGCACACCCTTGGCGACGAGTTTCCACTTCCCGTCTCGAACCGCCCGGTTTCCCTCATGCTCAAAGTAAATCGGTTTACCCCGCTTGAGCGCGGTTTCTTCAAAGGCTGGGCGCAGCGAGATGCCTTCCATCGGGATGATCTTCTTACCGTCTTTCTTGGCCGGGTATCTGGCCTTTCCGAGGTCCACACAGGTGGCCATCAGGTCGATGAGGTGGGCGGGGGTCCGGAACCAGCGATTCTTACCCTTGATTCCCCGGGGCCAGTGGGCGACCAGCGGGGTAGAGATTCCGCCTTCGTGAACCCAGTGCTTATACTCCCGAAAGGGCGTGTTGGAGACGTTAGCCCAGTTGCGGCCGTAGCCAACCTCGGTCTCGGGAGGACCAGGCATGACGCCATCCCCGCGCCGGAGGGGATAGCCGTCGCGGCTTTTCGGGGGCACCATCTGGGTCTGTAGTTCGTCCCTGCCCATTGGGGGCAGGGTAGGTTTGTCCGGGCGCTTGAGTGGGCCGACCAGCTTGCCCCGGCCGAATCCCTCCGCGCAGCCGCCGTTGTCCTGGAAATACATGACGAGGGTGTTGTCGAGCTGATCTGCCTTCTCGAGGGCTGTCACAATGCGCCCGATGCCTTGGTCCATGTTATCCACCATGGCGGCGTATACCTCCATGCAGGCCGCTTCCCACTCCTTCAATTTGACACTGTCCCAGTTGCCCACTTGCGGCACAACGTCCCATTGGTCGGGCAGCAGTCCGAGGGACTTCAGTTTTTTTATGCGGGCCTCGCGAGCTGGCGTATAACCCCCGTCATATTTTCCCTCGTACTTGGCGATATCCCGGGGCAGGGCATGCATCGGCCAGTGAGCTGCGGTGTACGAGACATACATGAAAAAGGGTTGGCCGTCGGCCTCGCGCTTGTGGTCTTCGATATAGCGGACGGCGTTATCCGAGATGGCGTCCGTGTAGTAATAGGTCTCGGGCCTGTAGTCGGGATCGTTTTCGGGTGTTATATAGCGGTTATTACGAGTGAGTGAGTTGGGATCGAAGAAAGAGCCGGCCCCGTGAATGGTCCCATAGAACTCATCGAAACCGCGCTGGAGGGGCCAATTCGAAATATTAGGATTGGCAATCTCATCAGCCCTGTAGGGGGTGACGTGCCACTTCCCTGAGATGTAGGTCCGGTAGCCGGCCGGCTTGAGGACTTCTGCGATGGTTACGCAATTCCGGTTGAGCTCTCCCTGATACTGGGGAAGGCCGTAGTTCCCCATCATATGACCCACTCCTGCCTGGTGGGCATAGAGCCCGGTGAGCAGGGTAGCGCGGGTCGGGCAGCAGCGCGCGGTATTATAAAACTGCGTGAAGCGCAGGCCTTCGCTGGCCAGACGGTCGAGGTTAGGGGTGTTAATTTCCCCTCCATAGCAGCCGATATCGGAGTAACCCATGTCGTCCGACATGATCAGGATGATGTTGGGTCGCTCGTCGGCAGCCGGGGCGGTATGGGGCGCGGTGCCAAGGGCGGTGACGAGAGCGAAGGTGAGAAAGATAGTTCGCATGGTATCTTGTTTATGTGGGACAGGAAGGAGGATGGACGCTGAATCGACTCCAGACGAGAACGGTCTTTATTAAATCTCGTTAACAAAAAAGGCGGGGAACCCGCCACCCGGGTTCGCGGCTCTGAGCGCATGGACACCAGGAAAAAAAGTTCAATGGGAGTTCCAAGTCACCCCGCCACGGTGTGATTGATAAAGCGGCGAAAGGTGGTTACTTCCGCCGACCGGGAGGCGGGGTATTGATGACCTCGACCTTGAGGCGGGTGAAGAGGACCGACTTATCCTGGTGGTGCAAGCGAACCATGCCGAGGCCTGCCCCGGATTGCAAGGACTCGACCTGGCCCGGACCCGTCCAGGGGCCGTTGGCAATGCGGGTGGCTTCGTTGGTCCAGATCCGGAGGTCCTCTGAGGACTGGAGGTGGAAGGTGATATCAGCCGGAGCGATCGCAGGAACATGGTAGGTAGTGGTCGATCCCTCCAGCGGGTGCATGATCTGTTCGAGGAGAACAGGAACGGATTGGTGCTGGAAGGGGTTGAAGCCAAAGGCGTATTCAAATGGGCCGGAGAGCCCGTCGCTGTCGTCGTCCCCGGGACGGGCCCCAAGGGCGGAGGCCCAGCTGGAGAAGGAGGACGCGCCATTGGGTGCCCCGGGGGAGCCGTGCCGGGCGGGGGAAGGAGTCCAGGCGGAACCTTCGTTCCAGGTGGCGAGGCCCCGGCCGGGGTCCCGAAGCTCCAGGGAATATCCGGCGGCGTCGGTAGCAGGGTGCCACCTGTGGTTATAGGTGAACTTCTGGATATTGATCTCGAAAGGCGAGGGAAGCGACAGCGTCACACTTTCGCTGTCATTATGGAGTTTTCCACTTTCGAACTCTCCCGCAACATTGATTCCCCGTCCGTGAATAAGCTCGAAGAATTCCAGGTCGGAGACTACCGCAATGTGCTCGCGGGGGCCGAGGGTGGCCGCTGGGAAGGTAAATTCGATTCCTTCCGTGAAGCGCACGCCTTCAAGTTCCAGCGTAAGATTGCGGCTCGTATTCTGGATTTCGATATACTCTCCGTTGCTACCGTCCGGCGGATTATACATGATTTCGGTGACGCGAAGATGCTCGAGGAGTAGTTGCAGAGAGGCCTCGGTGGGATCCGGGAGAGCGGGCGCTGTCTCGGAGGCGGTCAGCTCGCAGTCAAACACGATGTCCGAGCTGCTTGCGGTCGCCTGATAGGTAATCACGGAAAGGGTGTTGGTCCCCTTGACGAGGGGTCCGGAAGGAACCGGGAAGGGGCCCGCGAAGCCGGCATTCGTGACGGTCTCCACGGCCCAGCTGTCGTCGCCCAGCAGGCCCTCCGGCATATTATGGCGGTAGAGCTCGGCGCCGTTGAGATAGAAGACCGCGCCATCGTCGAGGTAGGTCTCCAAGGTCAGGGAGGTTCGCGAGGGTTCGCCATTGAACTCAAATGTTCTACGGAAGTAGAAATTTCTTTTTCCGCGGCGGTAATTGAACTGCGGCTCGCTGCCGCCGTGAGTTGCGAGGGGCACGGGCAGAACACTGGTTTCGCGTCCCAGCGGGGCTGGCCCCTGCTTCCAGCTTGAATCATCGAATTCCGGTATTCTCCAGTCCTCGAGGGGATCCTCGGAGCTGGCGTCCAGAAAGCGCCAGTCTGCCAGCTGGAACGGCAGAGGCGTAGAGATATTGAGCAGCGGAATATCCCGGTCGTTTGAGCGACCGGGTGTGCCAAGCGGGAAGACCTCTATGTCATGAGAACCATCGGGATTACGGCCTTCGACGACATCGGGTTGCTGGGAGTTGACAGCGACCCGGTCGATGGGATTGCCATCACGATCGGCCAGAATTAGCCATTGGTGGAATCCGTGGAGATGAAAGGGCATCTCATTGGCTGCGGGGGCGCCACCCGCAGCAGGGTGGAAAACGGAGAAGCCTCCGGGGGGAAGGTAGGAATGAACGGGAATCCGGTGGAGTCGTGTCTGGTCGGGGGAGTTCGAGAGCCACAGGTTGCCAAGATCGGCGGGGGAGTCCCCTGGGTTGTAAATTTCAATGAACTCGCGGCGGTAGCGGACACTGGCCCTCGAGAGCCATTCGTTGATCCTGAGGTAGCGGGACGGGGTGAGGCCAGCTGGCCGGTTAGGGGCTCCGGGAGTAGGATGACACAAGGTCCAGGTCCCATTGGGCGAGGAGCGCCCCAGCGAGTGTCCGGCGAGCAGGTTTCCCCAGCGTATTGAATCCACTTTTGTCCGCCCATGGAAGAGGTGAAGCTCCTCTCCGCTCTCGCTGAGTCCCGGGACTTCTCCGTCTGCAAGAGTGAGGTAGGCGCGTGGTGCGATACTGCCGCTGAGAGCAACCTTGTCTGGGTTATCGGGATCGTCGGTAAGGAACCAGTCGTCCAGCAGGACGGCCTGGGTCCCGGGATTGTAGATTTCCACGGTGTCTACCGCAGGCTTCCTGCGCGCCTCCACCTCGCTCAGGATGAGTCTATCCTGGAGACCGGGTTCGACCCGCCACTCCGGGGAGGAGGTAAACTCTGATTCGGGCTGCCAGTTTCCGGCCGAGTCCCCGCCGAGCAGGTCCACGTGGTAGCTTGCGGGCAGCAGCCCGGTCAGCTGCAGGGGGGTGGCGAGGGGGACCCTTGCGCTCCATGGTCCAGCAATCCCATCGGTAACCAGCCGGTAGCGGTATTCTGCCATACCCGCCCCGTCGACTTTCAGGGTAGCGTGGTTGAAAGGGGTGGTGGAGGTGGGGAGACCCGAGACGGTTACGCCACGAGAAATGAGGGCACCACGGTCGAGCCCATTCTGGCCGGAGCCGCGGGCGGGGGAACCGGGGAGAAGGGACCAGTTCCATTTTGGCTGGGGTTCGGTCCCCGGCCGCACGAGAAAAGGATCGAGGGAGAGATTATCCTCCCCGATCCAGTGATACTGCCCGGGAAGGTTATTGCGGTGGCCCGAGATGATGGGGTCGTCCTCCGGGGGAACGGAAACGGCATGGGCCAAGATCGCCCTGCAGTCCACGAAAAGATTGGAATCCATGTCGAGCCGTCCGCCCGGCAAGGTATTCTGGCGAAGGGGTTCATCAAAGCTGATTGCGGCCACGGTGGCTCCCACCACCGTATTGTTCTCAAATGTACAGGTAGCTCCGTTCTTGAGAAGGACGGCGTGATCAACATCGTAAAACAGGTTACGGACCACGGTAACGTCTGATTCGTCGTCGATCGCAATCGCGTTGGAAATGGTGTTGCGGGGCTGGAGGAGGTGAACGCGCATGAAGACGTTCCCTTCCAGGTGGGCGTCGCAGTCGTTGAGGTCGAAACACTCATCAGTAGCCCCGTTGAAGAGGTTGTCGTAGGCAGCTAGGATTGGCCCCGGTCGGCTGGCTCCGGAAAACAAAATGATATCATTGTAGGCGGAGGAAGCCTCGAAGCTGTTGCGGTGGATGAGCAGAAAGTCGTCGTTGCGCAGGGTATTGCCCTGAATTGCCCTCGAGGTGGGGATCGACGGAAAGCTGCAATCACGGATTTCGAGCTTGGGGCGATACAGTTCGAGAACGGTATCGCTGCTGTTGCTCCAGGTTACCTGGTCAAGAAGAAGGCGGGAGCGTCGCAGGGCGATGCACTCTCCCTGAGCGTCCCCGGCATCGAAATCGGTGAAGGAGATCTCATTCCCGGCATCGGAGTCCTGCCCGGTGGGGGCTTCGATACTGATGCCCTGCCAGTTGTCGTTCGAGCCGGGGATACGTCCAAGACGGATGCGGTCATAGCGGGTGCCGGCGCAGAGCAGAACACCACCAGGCTGCACCGTTATTCCACCGGCGGGAGTGAAGAACAAAGAGGTGCCGGGCTCAATGGAGAGCGTGACTCCCGGCAGAACGTTGAGGGGGGAGGTTACATACCAGGGGCCGTCCGCGGCCGCGAGGGTAGTGTCTGAAGAAACGTTTCCGCTGACCATGCTTCCGCCGCCACTCTCGTGATGGATATCGAGGTGGGTCTGTGCGGTCAGGCGCTCTTGCGCGTCCCACTCCTCGATCACGAGACGGTTGATGCCGGGATGGAGTCCGCTCAGGGAGTAGTGCCAGCTGCCGGTGGCGTGATCGAGGGTTGCGGGGGAACCGTTGACCGACACGGCGACGGCCCGGGTGATGTTCCAAGTCCCGGTCAAGTCTGCGGATCCGTCGTTCGTGGTGGGAAGGCCTCCCACCGGGTTGAGGGCCGTGGCTGCCTGCAGGGGCCTGTTGATCATCGAGAGTATGTTGGTCCGGCGCGCGGCGAGGAACTGCTTGGCTGATTCCGCGATGGAAGGAGGCGTCCACGTCAGTGTTTCATCGATGAGGAGTTCGGCACGGTCCTGCGCAAAGGGGCCGGTGAGCAGGTCTGAAAGAGTCTGGTAGTAGCGTTGGAGAACCTCTGGCCTCCGAAAGAGCTCTTCGAGTTGGGAAAAGGATTCGCCCCGCTCCACGAAGTCGAGAATCGTGAAGGGCAGACGTTTCATGCCGATCGAGGATTCGCCCCCGGACCCCAGGATGGTATCGAGGTCGTGGGCAATGAGCTTGAAGCGCCCATCGCTTCCGCCGTAGAGGGCATATTTGTCGTTACGCCCGGTAAAAATGCTATGTTCGGAATTCGTTAGAATCGTGCTTACTGCGAGATTCCGGAGCCAGGAGTCGAGGTCCATGACGGACTCGACCTGGGAGAGCTGACCCGGGGAGGTGGTCATTACCCGCATGAAGCGGTGCAGGTCTGACCAGTCATTAGCGGCCTTGTTGTTCTCCTTGCTCCAGCCTGCTCGACGGTAATCCCGGCCTGGGTCGCTACTGTCGGGAAAGTGATCCCAGGAGGTTCCGGTCCCGGTCTTACGGTAGAGGTTGCCTCCCGGGTCGAGGGGATAGTGCTCGCTGGCGTAGTCGCCAATAATGGGTTGGTTGTGGACGTAGATGCCGAAATGGTGTTCGAAGGGATGAGCCAGACGGGCATTTTCCGGAGCGGCATGATTCAGTCCGTTAAGCCGAACCTGGACCGCCTTCGAGGCGTAGATCGGCAGGCCTGCCGCGCGGTAGAAGACGCTTCCGAGAAGTTGATTGTAGGTGAACCGGGAGTTCAGGTTAAGCTCGTCCCACCCCTGCCAGTGGTGGGTAGAGGGCAGTTCCAGCTTGAGGCTGCGGGGATAACTGGCACGGGCTGAGGTGCCCCGGAGGCGCAGGCCACACTGGTAGTAAGTCCGGTGCTCTCCATCCAGTCCTGCGATAAAGGTGGCGTTGAAAAGGGCATTGGTGTCCCGGTCCTGCGAGGTGAGAGAAACGCTCTCAAGCTCTGCGAGCTCCGGGGCGGAAAGGATGAGCCGGTAAAAGGGTGTAGGTCCCCGGTCCTGTTCGCTGTCGACCTGGTAGAGGAGATTGGCTTCCTGGTCGCCCCCAGGGGAAGTCGGGCCCGGCCAGGTCCGGCTCTGGAGGGTTACCCGGGGCAGCCCCTGGCTCCGGACCAGAGCTTTGACAAAGAACTCTACCACCGTGCCTTCGGGTCGGGCGGGAAGAACGGCAGTGTGGATGTGATCACCCGCCACCGCGTCGCCACCGAGGCCGTCATCCCGCATGGGCGTAATCGTAAACTCAGCGGAGGGCAGGACTGAGACGCGGTGGTGCAGCTCACCATGCACGGCTGGGGAGAGGTCGTCGGAGAGGTGTGCCGTTACTACGACGAGGTCGTCCGGCGCAGGCACGGCCGGGTGATGGGAGACACCTTCGATAAAGGGAGCGATGTTCACCTCATGGGCGGAATTCCGTGTTCCAGGCGTGCCCCCCTCCAGCAGGCTGGCAGTCCAGTTCTGGGCGATGTCATTTCGAGCAGTCAGGCTTTGCAGTTCGAGGGAACTACCTCCGCCGGCAGCTGGATTGTTCCAGCTCCACCCGGAGTGGCCCCGGTCTTCCGGGCCCCGCCGGCGGAGGGCCCAGTCTCCGTTGTCAGCATAGGCCAGCTCGTCAATCTCGATGCCCTCCGGATTAAGAAGTCGGATCGTTCCGCGATGATTGGGGAGGTGCCCGGGCCAGTTCCCGGTTACGGGGAACACATCGGGGTAGCGGGCTTGAAAAGTGGCAACGTCAGCCGCCACCACCAGGAAGCCGCGACGGGGAATACTGACATCAGGGAAGGTGTAATCCACGCCCTCGAGCGACCAGCCCCTCAGACTCAGGGGCTCGAATCCCGGGTTGTGAATCTCAATCCACTCGTGACGCCGATCTTCCGATCCGTTTTCGGGCGCGGGGTGGAACATGATCTCGCTGATGACCGGAGCCGCGCCCGCGTGGGCGAGGCCCAGCAGAAGGGCAGCAGCAAGGGGTCTCATCTAGGAGAGTGGTAGTTCTCCGCCTGATGGAAGGTCCGGTAAGAGAAAGACACTGGGTCCTCAATCCCGGGAGAGGGCAGGCGTTTGCGGGTGGTAAGTAGAGATTCTCGGCGCGAATTTTTGTTTCTGCAGGGAGAGTCAGCAAGCATTCTTGCCTGGCGGTGCAGCCCGGGAACGGGGCGGAAGAGGCCGCTATCTACTGCATTTGTAGCACTTTGGTGCAAATGCCTCCAGGACCACCCCCGTGCTGGGGTAGTCACTTTGGGTTAGCGAGCTGGCTGCTCCGGGGAGCGGGGATCTTCCGCGGGCAGGGTCTTCCGGATCTCGTAGACGTCCGCATCCAACTGTCCCGGGGGCCACTCCAGCACCACCGTGAGGTTCTCCCCTGCCCGGAATGGCCGGGTGGTCGTGATGGTAGCTCCGCTCTTTGTGAGGGTGGCTTTGTAGTCTTTGCCCTGCTCCCCGAGCTTCCCGGTGTAGCCCCATACCTTGGACCCCTTGATTCCTTCCGGCAATGTCACCGTGGCAGTCACCTTGTCGGTGGGGAATCCCCATCCTGTGCCATTGACGTTCCAATAGAGCACATCCCGGTTCTCCTCGGGGTAAAGCTGCCGCCCTGTCCGGTATTTGACCTCGTAGGTGTGAGACCCGGGCTTGAGGAACACGTCAGCCCGTCCGATGCGGATGCGGATCCCCCTCTCCCCGATGCTCTCGGTGCGGTAGTTTTCCCTGTTCCCGTTTCGCTTCACCGAGACAACTTGAAAGGGTTTTGTCCCGGGTGGGGCGAATAACTTTCTAAGCGGCTCAAACCGGTCCTCCAGCAGGAGGGGGATATCGCGATAGATCCCCCGCTTGATTTTGTTTCCCTCGGCCCGGACCCTGATGGTCTCGGTCACCACCAGGTCCCCACTCCGCTCTATCACGATCTGGCTGTGCCACGACAGGATGCGTTCGTCTGCCCGGGCTGAGACCGCGGCTGCAGCGAGCCACAGGCCGAGCAGGATCAGGGTCCGTCTCATCCCAGGGCCGCTGATTGTGAATTGCTACTTGTCTGCTTTCCCGGGCTCCTTCTTTCCCGCCTCCACGAAGGGAACGAACTTCAGGACCTTGCCGTTGATGCAGTAGCGCTGGTCCGTGGGGGTGTCAAAGCCCTCACCAGTGAAGACATGGCCGAGATGTCCATCGCATACCTTGCAGCGGACCTCGACACGCACGGTGCCGAAAGAGGTGTCCCGGAGGGTCTTGATATTCTCGTGCTTGGAGGCGTCGAAGAAGGCGGGCCAGCCGCAGCGGGCGTCAAACTTCTCCTTGGAGGTGAAGAGTTCGGCGTTACAACCAGCGCAATAGTAGATGCCCGCTCCCTGCTTTTTGAACTCCTCGTAAACCTTGCCCCACGGCCGTTCCGTTCCGTGCTTACGCAGGATCTCGTACTGCTCGGGAGTCAGTAATTCCTTCCATTCCTCGTCGGTTTTGATCACGGGCTTCTGTGGTTGGGCGGGAGGCTCCTTCTCGACCTTTATTCCCTCTTTGCCGTCAGCATTGGCATCATCGCAGGAGAACTGCAGCAGAGTGAGTCCCATGACGCAGGCCAGGGAGAAGATTCGGACAGCGCTCTTCATCTTGCCATAAGCTTAACGTGAGTGAGGGCCTCTGTCAAAACAGCGCTCACTTCCCGGGAAAGTTTACCGTGATGGCGTTTCCCTGCCAGGCGGATCCCGTAGTTCCGGCGTCCTCCCCTACGTCATGGAAATGCCGACCGGGAAGATGAGCTGCATCAGCAGGGTGAGGAAGAGGTTGAAGATGAGAATGGCGAGGGCGGAAAAGACCATCGCGTCAGTAGTCCCGCGTCCGACCCCCACGGCCCCATTACTGGCGCGGAGACCCTGGTGGCAGGAAATGATGACGATGAGGAGCCCGAAGACGAACCCCTTTACCATCGCGATGGTAATGTCGGTGCCATCGGTAAAGCGCTCCACGTTGAAGTTCCAGTAGGCCCCCGGCACGCGGAAGAGATGCACCCCGACCCAGTAGGAGGCGAGGATCCCGAAGGCCGCGGACTGGGCGATAAGCAGGGGAATCGAGACGCACATGGCGAGCAGGCGGGGGGTCACGAGATAATCAATGGGGTGTACGCCCATGGACCGGAGGGCGTCGATCTGCTCGGTGACTTTCATCGTCCCGATCTCCGCCGCCATGGAGGAACCTACCCGGCCAGCCAGCATGAGACCGGTGATGGTGGGTCCGAGCTCCCGGAGCATCCCGATACTCACGATCACTCCTCCCATGGTCTCCATGTCAACAAGCGCGAACTGGAAAAGGGCCTGGGTTGCGAGCACTGCACCGGTAAAGGCGCCGGTGATCACGACGACCAGCTGGGAGCGGTAGCCGATCTCAGCAATCTGCTCGAACACCTGGCGCCAGCGCTTCCGCCCGCGCAGGAGCGACTCGCAGACCTGCCCGATAAGCCCTGCCAGCTCGCCAAGGTAGCGGAAGAAGCCCAGGGCGAGCCGGCCCATAAGCCTGAAATAGACCACGCCATGGTTTAAATTCTAAATTCAGATTTCTAAATGCAAAAGTTGGTTGTCATACTCAGGGTCCTTGTATGAAGGCAATCTGGGTTGTTCTGTTTGTTGCGGTCCTGCTCCTGCTGGTCGCAGTGCGAGTCTACAACAGGCTCATCGGGGTGCGGAACCAGATGCGGGAGGGCTGGAGCGGCATCGAGGTCCAGCTCAAGCGGCGTCATGATCTTGTCCCTGCTCTGGTGGAGTGCGTAAAAGGCTACCAGGCCCATGAGCGCTCCCTGCTGGAAGCAGTTACCCGGGAGCGGGGGGAAGCGCGCACGGCCTGTGAGCAGGGGGCCGGGGAGGCGGGCAGGGCAGAGTGCGTGCTTGGGAGAGACCTTGGCGAGCTGGTAGCCCTTGCCGAGGGGTATCCGGAGCTGCAGGCCGATGAGTCCTTCCGGCAACTCATGGCCGATCTCGTTGAGATCGAAGACCAGATTCAGTATGCCCGGCGTTATTACAATGGTTCCGTGCGCGACTTGAACAACGCGGCGGAGTCCTTCCCGGGCAACCTGCTGGCGGGAGTCTTTGGTTTCCAGAAGGGCGATTTCTTTGAAGTGGAAAACGCTTCCCAGCGCCTGTCCCCGTCCCTGGCCCTAGCCTTGAAGGATAAATAAACACTCGGAGCTGAGATGTGATCATGTGTTTGGATCTGGGCCTCTTTTTTCCAGACGGCCTTGCGAAAGGGGCTGAGAGTCTCGTGCGGGGTGGTGCCCTGCCGGGGCCAGCGGCCTACTGGGGAGAGAATGTTCCCTTACTGATGGGCGAGGTAATCCTCCTCGGGGCCATGGGCTACTACCTTGTGGCCTGGTTGCTTTTGGGGGTGGACGGCCAGAAGGCTGCCGGGGTTCCGAAACAGGAGCCCCCGGCAGGGTATTCCCCTGCCGCCCTGCGTTATCTCTGGAGCATCGAGGATTGTCCGATCGGGTTTGACGACGGGGCATTTACCACGGCCGTGGTGGGGTTGGCCGGGAAGGGGGTGGTAGCCATCGAGCAGAACGGGAGCACCTTTCACCTTCATGACCTGGGACTGGGTTCCATGGAGCTCCTGCCGGATGAGGCGGTGGTCTACAACGCTCTTTTTAACGCCCCGGCTTCCCGGGGGGACATGGCGAGGGAGAGCCTCACCCTCGGCTCCAGCGCACCCCGGGACAAGTGTGATGCGGCCATTGCAGGGTTGCATGCACACCTGCATGCCCGGTTGAAGCGAGGTCGGGGTTACCAGGCGAAAAATCGGGTCTGGGTCTGGATCGGCGTGCTGATCTCCCTCCTTGGAGCAGGCTTTCTCAACATGGACCCTGCCGTGCTCGAAGGCAGGACCGCGACCGACGGGGTGGAGTCTGCCGGGGAAATTGCATCCGGGCTGGACGTCCAGTGGGTTGGAAGAGTCGTGGCGGGGGTGGGGCTGACGCTGGTCTGGGCGCTGGTGATCTTCCTGCTCCATGGGAGCTTTGTCATGCTGCGAAGGCGGGACATGGAGCCCGGCCTTGGTCTGGGGGGAATCGGCCTGTTCTTCGGGGGGCTGCTCGTGAAGATGACGCTGGAGATTTACACCGGAGCGGGGTTCCTGAGGATCGCAGCGTGGATGCTGTTTGGCTATGCCCTGAATGCTCGTGGGATGCACATCCTGAAGCGCTTTTCGGCCAGGGGTCGCATGGTGCAGGACCATATCGAAGGCCTCCAGAGCTACATGCAGGAAGGAAGGAAAGGGGCCTCCGCGAGGGGGATGAACCTCGAACATCATGACCAACTTCTCCCCTACGCGGTCGCCCTTGGGCGGGCGCGGCAATGGTCCGGGCAATTCAAGGAGGTGCTTGCACAACGGCAGGACGCGGGAACTCCTTCTGCCGGGTTCAGGGGAGATCTCGAGGGGCCTAGCGTGGGATCCGCCCTGGCGGTCAACGGCAAGTTCCATGAGGCCTTGATGGCCTCGTGTTCCCCGCCCCCTCCCGGGGGCTGGAATTAGTTTGAAAACCGAGGGGAACAGGCTTTGATGCGAGGTGTATGCTGAGATGGTTTTTGGCCTTTTTGGCGCTCGTGCTGGCTTTCGTCCCGGCGTCCCGTGCGGAGGAACGGATTCTCTCGTTTGACAGCAGGATCGAGGTGGAGAAGAGCGGGGTGCTGCGGGTGACCGAGACGATCGAGGTGTGGGCCGAGGGAAACAAAATCAAGCGGGGAATTTTTCGCGACCTGCCGACTGACCGGAAGGGCAAGGATGGCCTGCGCTCGGCGAAGCGGTTCAAGGTTGTCTCCGTGAAGCGGGACGGGAAGAGGGAAAACTTCCAGAGGGAACGGATTGAGAACGGGATTCGCATCCGGATCGGCAACGCCGAGAAAAAACTCCGGACAGGCAGAGCCCACACCTACGAGATCACCTACCGGACTGACGGGCAGCTTTACCTCGAGGAGGGGCGGGATGCACTCTACTGGAATGTCAATGGCACGGAGTGGGGATTCCCTGCCGAGAAGGTCAGCGCCGCGGTGATCCTGCCGCCGGGAATCAAGGGAACCAAGGTATGGGGCTACACCGGGAAACTCGGGGAGAAAGGGAAAGACTACCGGGCCGAACTCACCGGGACGGGGGGGACGATCGAG